>PJUA01000210.1_pt1 | contig 47948 bp, 37 predicted proteins | sample 1512151 | NCBI WGS metagenome assembly PJUA01 (sample SAMN08177678, study PRJNA422409) | Soil metagenome, whole genome shotgun sequencing project. | isolation source: Soil enriched on filter paper: beechwood xylan treatment | place: USA: Madison | collected 2015-01-15
AGGCCGCCATGCGGCCGGTCGGCTCCACCAGGTTGGGACCTGCCACCGCGCCAATCGTCGTAAATACCATCGCTATGCTGATTGCTTTGGCCCGCTGGCTCGGCTTCGCCAGGTCCGTACCTGCGTACCGGGCTTGCAGATTAGTGGCCGTGCCCGCGCCGTATACCAGCAGGGACGCAAACAGCAGCGCAATTTGATCCCATAGCGCGGCAAACACAACGCCAAGCGCTCCGGCCCCGCCCGCGATAAATCCGGCGGCCAGCCCGACCCTGCGCCCAAACCGCTGGGACAACCTGCCTACAATAAGCGCCGCCGCCGCCGAGCCAAGCGTAAACAAGGCGGCGGGAAGGCCGGAAAGGCTGTCGTTGCCCAGCATATCCTGCGCCAGCAGCGCTCCGACGGTAATCCCCGCAGCCAGCCCCGCTCCTCCGAATATTTGCGAGGCGACAACAATCCATAACGTTTTTTTATACAGCCGGCGCTGCTTTTCTGGTGATTTTACGAACTCATTCACTCTATCAGAGCGGCTTTTTTGCCGTTGAGGAGAAAGTGATGGTTGATTATTCATATGTGTCCTCCTTTTCGGCGCCCATGCCGCTGTCCAAATCATCTCCCATACAATATCTGAATTATAGCGATATACATCCTCACTCATCAATCCCTCAAATCAGGGATTCCTATTCCAATCCTTTAAGAGATTCGATCATATCGATTCGAGACACTTTGCGTCTGAGCATCAAGTTGGCAGCTATGGTAAGGCAGTACGCCACCAGGGTAGCCATTAATACAATGCCAATGTTCAACTGGTCCGGAATTTGCTGATGCGTGCTCGATAATGCTTTGACAACCAGCTCATACACATAACCGCAAATTGGAAACGCCACTAGTACTGCCAGCGTCGTAATGATTACATTTTCAGAAAAGATAAGCCGGTAGATTTTGTTCTTGTAATAGCCCAATACTTTGAGCGTTGCGAGCTCCCGGTTTCTCTCGAAGATGTTAATGGACGAAATGGTGTAGATGGCGCCAAACGAAAGAATGACCGCACATATAATAAACATAATAAAGACGAAGCTGTTTTGCTGCAAAATATATCGGGCTTCCTTTCGAAGATCATCCGTGTCGTAAATCGAAACAACATCTTGATTCTGTTGAAAATAGCTCCTGACGCTTTCCATTTCTGCCGAAGGATCGGCTTTGACCAGAAGCGTAGTTGGCTTGTAGGCCACTCCAAAGCTGGACAAATAATCCGGAGTGACATAAAAGGAAGGGGTGGAATATTGGGTAGAAATTTGTAGCACCTTCATTTCCACCGTCTTATCCCCCATATCGGCCCCCGAGAACACAATTTGAATAGTGTCCCCTTTGGCAATATTATAGTAATCGGCATAAGATTTCGGGACAAACACGCCTTGATCATCCAGATAAAGAGAATTATCTTTTTCATCATAAAAATGAACAAGGCCGTTATCCTTCTCTGTTACAACTAACGAGGCTTTTTCGGTTTGGTCTCCCGCCTTCAAAGCAATGGGCATTACAGACAGGGCGTAATGGCTCTTGATGCCGGCAGGCAGCTCCGCTTCATTCAGGGCTTCCTCCGTCTTGTAATCGACCCTCAAATCATAGGTATAAACCTGCTGAAATTGACCCGCAACCTTTTGCAGTGACGCTTGAGTGCCAAATGCCGTAATTAACAAAATGGTACTGACCATTACGCCAACCGAGCTTGCCAGCACTTTGCGTTTGTTCAAAAAAATATTGCGAAAAACTAGCTTATAGCTATAAGGCAAACGACTCCATAATCCCGGTATTCTTTCGATTATTATAGCCTTCATTGATTTTGGCGGTTTGGGACGCATAGCTTGAGCTGCTCGTTCCTTCAGCAATTTTCTGCCGCTTAAATAGCATGCAAGCACCCCGAACAGGCTGGATACGATAATGGGCGGCACTATTAAATGATAGGTCAAGGCAAACTGAATGCCTGGCAGCGAATAAGACCTGGCATTCGACATCTCGATGTAGGGAACAAAAACCAAAGCGGAAATAACATAACCCGCGATTGCCCCAACGATCCCGACCAATACGGGATACCCCATATAGTGAAGCATGATGCTGCTATTTTTCACGCCTAACGCCTTCATAATGCCAACCTGATTTCGCTGGGATTCAATCATTCGGGACATAGCTAAAAACAAGATAATGGCTTCTATCAAAAAGAGAACAAGCGGAATAACCTTACTCATTAGCCCATTGTTATGAAGCGTCTCCTTCAGAAGCGAATAACTGAACGAACTTTCCTTACTCTCCTGCCCCAGATAGGAAAGCCCCGCGGACTGTTCCTCAATGGACCGCCCTAGCTGGTGTATATCGTAGCCTTCCTTGGCATCCACAACTAATTCATTGTAAAATAATCGCCCCGCAATCTGAGGGATGCTCTCTTCTGCAACGTAAGCCACTCCATAGTTTTTATGATCCTGTGTACTATTTTTTTTAGTATGCTCCACATTTTCACCCAAGCCGCTAATCGTAAACGTCAGCTCCTTGTTATTGGCCTGGATGACGACTTTATCTCCGATTGTATAGTGATGCTCTTCAGCATAATGGGAATCCAATACAATACCGTCTTTGCTTGCTGGAGGACTCCCTTCAATTATAGCCAGCGTATTAATTTCATTGTTAGCGGGAATCGAGTGGAGCTTCAAAGTAGTCTGATAGCCTTCAAAAGCCTCCGAAGCGTCGATGGTATACCGTCCTTCGAGCTTTCGAATACCCTCCACTAAACTAAGCTTTGCAATTTCCTCCGCAGATATTTCACGATAGAAGATATTCAAATCGCTTAAATTATGCTCTTCAAAATAAGCCTCGGTATAAGTGCTCAAATTATTGCTTAGCGTAGCTAGTCCTGTGTAGAAAAAGGAGCCGACGGCGATAACCAGCACGAAAGAAAGAAACTGTCCCGCCGATTGTTTAATATCCCGGAGTAATTTATAAAAAAGCTTCATGCTTACCACTCAATCCTTTCAGCGCGTTGCCTGTTTTCATTGATTGTAATGCTTTCAATCTTTCCGCTTTTAACTTTAATAATTTTGTCAGCCATTTCGGCGATTGCCGAATTATGAGTGACCAGAACGATGCATTTATTCATCTCGGTGTTTAAGTCCTCCAGAAGCTTCAGCACCGCCTTGCCTGTTACATAATCCAATGCGCCTGTTGGTTCGTCGCAGAGCAGCAGCAACGGATTTTTGGCAACGGCTCTCGCAATCGCCACCCGCTGCTGCTCGCCCCCGGAGAGCTGGGAAGGAAAGTTTTTGATCCGGCTGTTTAAGCCTACCTTCTTCAAAATATCCCTGGCATCCAGATGATCCTTACATACCTCAGCGGCAAACTCGACGTTTTCCAATGCGTTCAAGTTGGGAATCAAATTGTAGAACTGAAAGACGAAACCAATCTTTTCGCCGCGATAACGGGTTAATTTCCTCTCATTCAACTTCGTAATATCTTGCCTGCCAACAAATACCTGGCCCGTGGAAGCCGTATCCATTCCGCCTAATATATTCAGAATCGTGCTTTTGCCCGCTCCGCTTGCTCCCAAAATGACAACGAATTCCCCCTCCGATATGGAAAAGTCGACGCCATCCAGCGCCTTAATCGATACCTCGCCCACTTTATACTCTTTTGTCACGTTTTTGAATTCAATCAGCTTATTCATGTTTTCCATCTCCTCATTCAAGTATGTCGGTATGTCACTCATGTAGCATACTGTAATACATAAGTTTTCCCCTGTCAATATTCTTTTCTGGTCTATATTTCTTGCATGAAACCGCTATTGACATTTGATTTCTCATCTATTATGGTATGTTAGGTGAGTAACATACTAATAGGACGAATGGTGGAGCCATGACCATTACTTTCGATGAAAATGTACCGATTTTTCAGCAGGTCGCTTATATAATCGAGGATGACATTCTGAACGGCACGTTCCGCGTGGACGAGCAGATTCTTTCCGTTGCCCAGTTTTCTCAGCTGTTTCAGATCAATCCGGCAACCGTGGTCAAAGGGATCGGCCTGCTCGTAAATGAAGGGATTGTATATAAAAAAAGAGGGCTTGGCATGTTTGTATCGGCCGATGCAAAGGTAAAAATCCAGCAGAAGCGGAAGGAACGCTTCTATAAGGAAATGCTGGCTGATCTGCTAAGCGAAGCCGACAAGCTTGGACTGACAACCGATGAAATCATAAATATGATCAAACAGCTGAGAAAGGACTGAAACCCGTGAGTATAGCTTTGGCTTGCGGCAATATAACCAAATCATACGGTGCAACCACCGCATTGCGGAATTTGAGCTTACAGCTGGAGGAAGGTGCGATCTATGGACTGCTCGGACGTAATGGCGCTGGTAAAACCACATTGCTTAACACCATCGCCGGTGGAATCGGAGCAGATTCTGGCACGATCGAGGTTTATGGGCGGAAGCTGAGCAAGAGAGAGCAGCCGAATGACTGCTGTTATGTCCGCGCCGAGTTTTCCCATTTCGGGGGAGCGCGGATTATTGAGGCTTTGCAGATTGCCGCCACTGTTTATCCCCATTGGGATTGGGATTACGCACGGGAACTGCTCAAGCTATTTCTGATTGACCCTAGACAAAAAATACGCCAGCTTTCAAGCGGCACCCGCTCTCTGGTTGGCAATATAATCGGATTGGCAAGCCGGGCGCCGCTAACCTTATATGATGAGCCGGTGCTGGGGCTCGACGTATTGATGAGAGAACGATTTTATAAAACGCTGATGGAGGATTACGCCAATCATCCGCGCACGATTCTGTTATCTACACATTTAATTGATGAAATTGCCCCCATTGTTGAGAAAATCTGCATCCTGGAAGCAGGCTCCCTCCTTTTGCAGGATGACATGGAGCAAATTCGTAGGTCCGCCTATCTCATTCGGGGAAATTCGGAGACTGTCGCTTCCTTTACAAGCGGCAAGCGTGTTATTTATCAAGAGGCGTATGGACGGGGTATGCTTGCGGCCATTTATGAAAAGCTGGATGACCAGAGCACGCGGTTTGCCAAAGAGCAAGGGCTTTCGATTGAAACGTTAAGTCTCCAGAAGCTATTCCTGTATTTGATTGAAGGGGGACTCTGAAATGAGGACTTTAGCCTTTCATTTAAAAACCACGTACATGCAGCTCAAGATGTACATATGGTTTATTTTGAGCATTATCGTGCTGGGCACGATTACCGAGCTTTTAATCATCTGGTTTTCGGATATCCCCGATATTACCAATCTTTCAAAAGCCAATATGCTCATTATTCTACTGCCGCTGATAGCCATCGTTTTGCCGCTTAGCTATTACAAACGAATCTCACATTTGGGCGTAAACCGGGCTCAGTATTTTTTAGGCTTGCATGCCGTCTATGCTACTTGGGCGTTTGCTATTGCATTAATTAATTCGGTGTGGAACTTTCTGCAAATGAATGTGTTTCAAAATGACGATCGGACCGTAGAACTCGTCAAAGCCTTTCATTGGAATGACTTCGGTTTTGCAGGCTCCTTCCTTTATCAGTTCGTCTTTTATCTGATGGCGATGGCGCTTCTCAGCATGCTGGTTTCGGGGTACGCCAACCCTGTTGGATGGCTTTTGTCCGCTCTGCTGATTGCGGCTATTCCCGTCGGAACTGCCATTCCTTCATTCCGCGTCCATGTCGTCTCTTTTTTTCAACATTTGCTATTTAACGATTTGCTTCTGCTAGGGGTTTGGTTCAATATTTTGCTTTATTTTGCTTTTGTAGCAGGCGGATGGCTGTTTACGAGGGTGCGTACGTACTAACTATAAAGAAAAATCAGGATATTGAATAAAGGATTTACCAAACTTTTGAAGAATGGCTCTATAGACTTATATTTTCGTAGCGAATAGGAGCCAAAAGTAGTGCAAAACAATTCAAGGAGCAGAACTACGCAGCCTAATCGATCAACACTAGCTCCATCTAGCAAAACAGCCAGCAGCCAAAATCGAACAACCGCATCGCCAAACGGACGGACTGCGCCTGCCAATCTGACTGTAAGGAATAGTGCCAGCCAGACGGAGCAAGCAACAGCGGGTACATTCCCAACCATGGTCGTGATATGCCGAAAATGCAGATCGCCACAGATCGCCGCCTCCAAAAGAGGCTATAGCTTTGCCAGTCTGTTCAAATGCCTAGGCTGGATGTTTCTGCTTCCCGTCTTGATTTTATTAGGCAGCACGATTATTACCGGCTTTGTATTAGTGAATGGCAGCACCAGCATAATGAGTGAGTCCTTAACAACTATCATTTATGTTTTGTGCGGAATTTCCATGTTTTTCTCTCTGCCCGTAAGCGTATTGACAGGTCTAATCGGAAGAAGCCAGCTTGTAAACAATTGTATGAATTGCGGGCACAAGTGGATGCCTGCAAAGAAAAAATAAGCAGCACGGGTCTGTTTTGCAGACTGGAGTACGGCAAAAAGAGAGCTCAAATGCTTAACCCGGCAATGATGGCAGCAACATGGTTTTGCGGCTGTGCTTCATTTCATACATGGAATGATCCGCAAACTTAATCAGCTCTTCCGTTGTTTTACCGTCCAAGGGATAACGGCTGATGCCTACGCTCATATTGATGGATAACTGCTCCCCGTCATACTCCAGCCTGTTGCATTCCACCGTCTCTTCCAACTGATTAACAAGCTCAGCAAAATCATCCCCTTGAGATGCAGGCATAAACAAGACAAATTCATCCCCGCCAAGTCTTGCCGCAAGTCCGGATTCTCCGGCAAAATTGCAGATAAGGTCCGCGACATGCTGCAACATTGTATCTCCAGCCTCATGACCGTAATAATCATTGATAAGCTTAAAGTCATCCAAATCAATTAACAAAACAACAAGCTCATTGCCATTTTTACGACATTCGTCAGTTGCAAGATTAAGCCGTTCATAGAAATGGCGCCGATTCGACAGTCCTGTCAACGGATCATGATAAGCCATAAATGCCATCTTCCTCAAGTATTCCTTCTTAATTGTAATATCCCAAATCAGAAAAAACATATGGGGTTCGTTGTTAACCGTGACATAATCCCCATTAATCATTACATCTATTCCGCTGTCGCCATTGAAGAGCACCATTTCCAGATCGCTGACTTCAGCCCGCTCCCGCAGTTTCTTGGTAAGCGCTTCTCCACGCAACATGGCAAGATTAGCGTTATTAAAATCAAATCTGTCGAACATACGTCTGGCGCTTGGATTTGCTTCCTTAATATCGCCCGACATGGAAACCAGCAAGATGGGCTGAGGACTCAATTGAAAAATTTTTTCGTAGCGATGACTCGAAAAATTCAGAAATTCATATTTTTGCATGGTCAATCGCAGGATGAAGCACCAGATTAAGCCGGCGTACAAATAGGAATAGGGAGGAATGACTTCGCCAAACCGGAAGTAACCGAATACAACTACCCAGAAAAAAGTCAGGAAGCTGCCGTACTCCAGCCATCGGAATATGCCATAACGATCCGCGAGGACCGCCCGCCCTTTTTTCTTGCGAACAGAGCGCAGCCAAACAATCGGAACCAAGCTTAAAACAAGACTGGCTGTGAGGGTGCCATAATAGGCCTCATTGGCTACCGGCCATATCCAAAGGCCAGTATCTACAAACTGTTGAGCGGAAATGAGCTTCCCGCTACTGAGAAATCCTGCCGGAATAGCCAGCAGCAAAATATGAAACACATACGGATACCACGGCTTTGGAAGCCGTTTATCCAAACCCATCAGTTTGGCGAGCAAATGAAACCCTAAACCAGGGATGGCAATCCCTATATTGGCAAACCAAATAGCAGATAACGGAGGACTATATTCAATGGGCAGCATATGCCTGATATATTCTTCTAAAAACAGAAGAAAATAACACATAATCGTTAGACTGACCAAAATATGCTCGCTCTTCTTCGGATTTCGTAATAACACATCGGCGCCCATATAGAAAAAGATCAGCATAGGTATCCAATAAAAAACTATAGGCATCCAAACTTCTGAGGGGCTCAAGGTTATTATCTCCTCCGCAGCTTGCTCACAATTTGTCCATATCTTTTTTCATTTTAACATGTCCGCAATTTATGTCGAGAGCCAGATAAAAAGTCCTATCAAAAATAAGAAAATATTCATGCAATGGTAATAAGGGCTTACAAGCCTTCCAAAAATATGATGGAGATTTCATAACTTCCGATGAAGAGCAGCAAAAAAGCTGCGGTTTATCCTCGCAGCTTTTTGGTGCAACTCCATTAATAACCTCTTGGCCTTCAATTATCCCTTCCTGATCCGTCCAACGTTCCGATTCATGAGATGCCGGACGATAGAGCTGAAAATCAGTTGCTTGAGCGGACCCAAGCCTTGCCGATGCTTGTTAAAAAAATCGTCAGGGCTATCGAATAGACCAAAGTCGCGTTCGATGCCTTCCTTTTGCACATACGTATCGTTTTCGTTCCAATAAATATCTGGATTTTGAAAATTATTCGTCGCAACGCCGTACCCGCAAAATGAACCCGTACACTGTTTGAATTTTTGCTGGAGCTTGTTCAGATAAGAAAGATCCAGAATAAACCCTTCAATATTCAGCCATTTGCCCTGGTACTTCACTTCCACCCAGCTATGCAATATTTCACGGGGCGACAGAAGATAATACCAGCCCGTCATCGCTCCTTTCTGCAGGCTTTTGTGGATCGTAAAGCCATGCATGCGGCAAGGCACGCCTACAGCTCTTAGCAAGGCCATAAACAATACGCCCTTGGTGTTGCATTGGCCATAACCGTCCTTTAATACCTCTGATGCGGGAATATCGTCCGCCCTGTTGTATCCGAACAAAATTTCGTCACGGACGTAGTTGTATATGCCAAGGATTTGCTCCTTAACGGGCAGGCGGTCCCACCCCCGGCTTTTGATCAATATCTGAATAGCGGAATCAGAATAGTTCAGCAGGTTCGTTTCCTTTGTGTATGCTTTCATATCAAGCACCTCCTGCATTTATTGTACAATTTCATGCAGGCAGGAAACTTGCAAAAAGTCGCTGTCTTTACGAATATCCTTTGCGGTCATGCCCAGCAGCCGTTTGCTTGCGTTGGCAAAATGGGACGGGCTGTCGAAGCCGGCCGACATCGCCGCATCGGTAATACTCACCCCTCTAAAAATGAGGTAGCAGGCCTTCTGAAGCTTGTGCAGCAAAATATAGCCGCTGAGCGATATACCCGTGTTTTCCTTGAAAAGATGGGACAAACGGCTGTCGGACAGGCCGATTTGCCCCGCATACAGGCCTACGGAATGCTCGGAGCCGGTACAATCTTTAATAAGCTGGATCAGCTCTCCAACTCGCTCATCGGCAATGACTGGTTGAATATAGTGTACACCCAGCTGCTCCAAAAGCTGCTCTAAAAACATAAGATAGCTTGCCCCGTCTTCAATGTCAGACAGATGCCTCCAGGCGAAGCCGGCGGCCGCTTTTGCCAGCTCTGGCGATATCAGTCCGTATTTGTTCGGCCCAATGATCTCCTTAAAGCTTGCCGCCAAATCGGAGGTGCCGTCCATCAGCAGCATCAACAACGGATATCCCGCTCCCTTGAGGCGATGCACGACGTTGGATTGAAGAACAATACCGCCGCAGCTTATGGGCTGTCCCTCAACCTCTATTTGGAAAGCTGCGTCCAGCGATATGACCACCTGAACAAATGAATGAGCATGCTCCTCCGCATCAATGACATCGGATACCACCATAAGGTGATGCTCCGCTCCGTATAGCTTCATCATAATTGTTCTACCTCGTTTCTGCGTTTAAAAATGGGTCCAGGCCATCTCGTGCTGCACGACAAAAACCTCATAGCCGGAAGCCGCCAAAAACGCGTTGGCCGCATGACAATTGGCGTCAACATTCAATATGCTGATTCTGGGCGCTTCTGTTGCGCCGGCCAGCCAATCAAGCAAGCTGTTGCCAATGCCCCGGCGCCGGTAATCGGGATGTACAGCCATTTGGGGAATTTCTCCCGATCCCGGCGTCATAATGGCGTAACCAACAACGGCATCCCGATCAAAAACTGTGGCGTAACGGAAAATGCCGGGAATTGCGTTGATGGCTCCAGAATCATTTTGCCACGACGGCACAAAATCGCGAAAGGCCTTAAAGTGCTCCGGATCAAAGCGTTCCACCTCGCGGATTACCCAGGCATTAGACTCTGGTTCATTTTCACTCCGCTCCTTCCGGTAACAGTTCAGCACCCGTTCCTTGTGGAAGCCGTGCTTTGAATACAACGCAATTGCCGGGGAGTTGTCAGCCAGCACCTCCAGCAAATAATGGCTGATGGAATCGGCACGCAGTTTGGAGGCTACAAGGCGCAGCAGCTCACTAGTCAGGCCTTGCCTGCGAAATTCTGGCACAACACCCGTACCCAGATTATAGGCTGTCCATTCCCCGCATCTCCTCCTCAGTCCGTTCAGCACGATTCCCGCCAGCTGCTCGCCGTTGAAGGCCCCGAACGAGATATTTTCATCGTACCCCCTTCTTATAAGCATTTCGTTAAATCTGTCCAGCGGCATATCCATCTTCACTTGATAATCGGCAAAAACGCCAAGAAAGGCTTCATGCAACGCCTCAATGCGTGTTCCCTTAAGCAAACGGTATGTAATCATGGCTTCACTCTCCCTGACATCAGCTTAATGCCATTTTATGCAAATCCAAATCTACTACAGAGATAGACTTATTACTTTCATATTACACGACAGGCCGTCATAGGGCTGCAAAAAAACAATAAAGCCTCCGCTTCCCCACTTGGCTTACCTAAAAAAAGACAGCCTTGCGGCTGTCGGCTTTCCTTTATCGCTGCTCCAAGGTGAAGGAAGCAAAGCTTGCGCTCCCTTGCCCCGTAAAGGTAAAATACAAAGCATTTATTCCATCCGGTATGACGATATCGGCGGTATATGTCTTCCAAACATTGGAGAAATGAATCGGGATTTTGCCAAGCGCTGGCCCGTCCCAGGCCGTCTTCACCTCAAACTCCCCATGCGCGTAACCGCGCGTTTTGATGCTGACTCTTGAAATACCCTTACAGTCAAAATATTTGAAGCCGGCGGTAGCAGAATGCTTCATATTGGCGATATACCCGATTTCCTCGTCTCCGTCCTTGCCGTCCTGCGTTATTTTGGGAAACTGGTTGTTCATCCAGGAGGCGCTGAAGTCGGTATATACCGATTCCTCATCACAGAACAAATTACATGCCAGATAAGCCGGATATTCGCCCAAGCCTTCAAGCGGGCCGTCATTGGGGCCGCATGAGGTCAATTCAACCTGCGGAATCGTTCCGTCCGGCAAAATCTCTATTTTTTCTAGACAGCCTTGACGGCTGAAGTTGGTCCCGTTGGTATGCCGATGGTAAAAAATATACCATTGCCCCCCAATTTCAATGATGCTGCCGTGATTATTCCCCCCGTAAAACATCGGCTTTGCGGCTGGCTTATAGGAGCCGATATGCATATCGCAGTTGCTGACAATGACGCCGCCGCATTTGAAATCCCGGGTAGGATGCTTGCTGGTTGCGTAACATAGCTCATGCATCGAAATGGAGGAATAGATTAAATAATACGTATCTCCATGCTTCCGAATGGACGGCGCTTCAAAAAACTCGTAGCCCTCAAAGCCGCTTTCTTCGCTGTAAGGCTCGCTTGGCACAACGATAACGGGGGCCTCGATAATCGTCAGCATATCGGGACCAAGCACCGTTGCCATCGCCCCGCTGCGCGACCGGTCTCCTCTGGAGCAAAAGCCGGTATACAGATAGGTGCGATCCCCCTCGCGCAATACGCCAGGGTCAAATTGCGGCTCATCCCCTTCGCGATTGCCCAGGCGCGTCCCGTCCGGGTATTGAACGTAGCCATAAAACTGATAATCTCCCGCAGGCGTATCGCATACCGCCACCGAAACAATGGAGCGTTTGCTGTCTACATAATACAAGTAGTATCGTCCATCCCCGCCTTGAGCCACATCCGGGGCATACAGGCAGCTGTCCCGGTCCTCATTATTTTCGACATCCTCCGCCCTTAGAATAACTCCTTCATAGCGCCAATCCGCTAAATCATCAACCGGGGCCGACCAGCAGACATAGTCATTCAGGCAATACGCATAACCGTTAAAGCGATCATGAGAGCCGTATACGTAAACCCGATCGCCAAAAACATAAGGCTCTCCATCGGGTATGTATTCCCAGGAGGGCAAATAAGGATTTAAACCTTGTTTTTTCATTTTCATTTCTCCTCGCCATTTTGTTAAGCTGACAGTTTTATGCACAAAGCCTGCGTTAGCCAAAGCGTATCCAAGGCGTGTCTGCAAACATGCCATTCGGCATACGTACTCGCGCTCTATCCAACCTCAACCTCAATGAACAATTCGCATAGCTCGGCTTTAAGGTCGTTTTCCCCAATTACATCAAACACCGGCTCGCCCTTGGCATTAAAATGAACCCGGTGCATAGCGGTACATCTTGTGCCGGATTTGACGAGCTCCTTTTCGCCATGGTAAAGCATCATTACTTCTCCGTCCGCATCCCGGAAAAAGGAGTTATGTCCGGGACCGTACACTCCATTGGCGGAATAATACGAAAGCACTGGCGTTCCTGCCTTCCTCCATGCGCTCGCGTCTAAAAAGTCGCCTCCGCGCGGAATGCTCAGCAGCCCGACCGCATAAGTGTAGCCGCCTGCAGCGCCGCCGGAATAGGCAATATAGACATGATCCTCCGTAATAAGCGGATACGGCCCTTCATTATTGATCGTGCCCTGAATATTTTCCCAGCCAAGCAGCGGTCTTGTGAGCAGAACTGGCTCGCTGGTCAATACGGTGGGATTGTTCTCCTCTATTGTTGCGATATAAATCATGGACCCCGTATCCAAAGGCGTGCCGATGCCTTTCCGATAAGACCATAGGACGCATGAAACGCCGTCCGCTTTAAAGTAGGTCATGTCCAGCGTAATGCCGTCTTCGGCCAGGAAAGAACCATCCCGCCGCTTGACGCGAACCGGCTCCTCCCAATCCAGTGGATTGCTGATCGCGCCCCCCTTTTTCAGCTTCATCATATGGCATTGAGGTCCCCATTGCCTGCCGCCTACCGCAAACAGGATGTACAGCTCGCCTCCGATCCAATGGAACTCCGGAGCCCAAAACGTTTGAATAAACCCTTTTTCCTCATTGATGTCCAAAATTAATGCTTCCTTGTATCCGGGCTCAAACAGCCCTTCAATAGAAGGGGACTCCCGCACATAAAAACCGATATTGTTATTGTTGTCGTTTGTAGCCAGATAGTAATAAGTATCCTCCCACAGCATAATAACGGGATCGGCAAACCCAGACGCCAGCGGAAAAGGGTATTTTTTGTGCAGCGCCTTTCCCTTTACCGTATACGTGCCGGGCGTAGAGAAGTCGATATGGCCGCTGTCCCATAACACTCGTTTTGCTGCAGTAGAGCCGTCGGAATAAACCGCGGTTGCCATCACCTCGTCCAATTCCTGCTGCGATGCGGCTTTAACGGCAGCAGGAGCATAAAGCTCCGTATTGCGCAGCGGCGTCCAATGAGCGCAAAACCTCTGCCAGCTATCGCTTTCCACCGTTAAACAATTGCCGGGATAAATGCCTTCAGGATCGCTAAGCGTCGGTGCAGCTTGAAACTCCTCTACAGGGACGGATACAGACATGACCTCCGGCTGAAGCAAATCGGCTATGCGGGACCGATAAGCCTGCCCGTCGCTGCCCCTCCATAGAATTTCGTAGAGCTGGTCGTCAGCGAAATAAGTGCAGGCTGCCTCCCTAACAAATAAATGGGGATGCAATCGCACCAAGCCGTGGCAGGTAAAATCAATTAAATCGTCTGAGGTCCACAATATCAGGCATCCCTTGCTTTCCTCGTCATCCTTTCCTTCCGCCGCAACCCTAACCGCAATTATGCCAAACCCGCCGGATGATGTGCGGAACAGATAAGGCTGGAGAACGCCTTTTTCCAGGATGACGTTGCGCTCGTCCACCGTGGCTTCCGGAAATAAAATGCCGTAATTCCGGTTTGCGGGAACAAACTCCCCATCCATACCGCTATAGGCAAAATGAATGCTGTTGCTTAACGATGACGTATAGTCGCCGTTTGGTTTTCGGGTATAAACCAATATTCGATGCTCGTTGCCCTTTGTCATAAAACTTAATGCTCCTTCCATATATGTATACGTTTTCATCAACTAATTCCAAGTCTACCCCTCTGCATCGGCGTCCACAACCCTACATATTGCATAAAATCATTTGTTTATTTCGAAGAATACACCCCTCCCATGAGCAAAACTTTCGCCCTAAACATAACAAAAAAACCCAGGAATGCTGCTCAAATAGCATCATTCCTGGGGCCTCTCGTTTAAAGTTACAAATATACTTCCTTACCCGTTGATGCCGATTCATAGAGGGCTTCCAAAATACGAGTCACTACGAAGGCTTGCTCCGGCTTGACCAGCGGCTCCGTATCATGAATAACGGCCTCCAGCCATTGCCGCGCCTCCTTCGCTCCGGGATCATTTGCTCCAGCTCCAAAATATGCAATGCCAGGGCCGCCGGCCGCCTTGGTCTCCATTTGCTTTCCAAACTGGATGTTGTTAAACACCAGCTCACCTGTATAGTCCGCCCCCTGCTTCATCTCTGCTCCGCCATTTGTGCCATAAAGCGATGCCTTTGCTTCCTTCACATCCGTCGTGTTTAACGCCCAGGAGCTTTCGAGGAAAATGGTTGCGCCATTCTCCATCTTGATGAGGCCAAACGCAGAATCCTCTACCTCCAGCTCCTCCGGCTTCCATGGACCAAACATATTGCCCTCCGGCTTATCCCTCAGCTTGGAGAAAACTGAACCAGTGACAGACTTGGGTTTGTAATTGTCCATAAACCATAATGTTAAATCTAGCGCATGGGTGCCGATATCAATCAGGCAGCCGCCGCCTTGCTGCTCTTTGTCCGCAAATACGCCCCATGTCGGCAGAGCCCGCCTTCTGATCGCATGGGCCTTCGCCATGTACACCTCGCCCAAGGCGCCCTCCCGGCAAGCGCGATGCAGAGTCTGCGAATCGTCGTTCCAGCGGTTTTGGTAGCCGATGGTCAGCTTTTTGCCTGTTCGCTCGGCGGCATCCAGCATTTTTCGGGCTTCCGCCGAGTTGATCGCCATCGGCTTTTCGCACATGACATGTTTGCCCGCCTCCAATGCGGCGACGGTTATGAAGGAGTGCTGCAAATTAGGCGTCAGCACATGAACAATATCAATGGAGCCATCCTCCAGCAGTTCCTTGTAGCTGGTATACGTTTTGGCGTTTTCTGCGCCAAACTGCTGCGCCGCCTTTTCCGCCTGCTCCGGGATAATGTCACAGAACGCAACCATGTCCACCAAATCGCTATTTTGTTTAAGGGACGGCATATGCTTCTGAAAAGCGATGCCTCCGCAGCCTATAATGCCTGCTTTCAATTTCTCCATGGTCGATAATCCCCCTAAATGAATTTTTGCAAATACGCCAGATCATTACGAACGCTGGCAAGTTTATCCGCGGAATCCCCTTCATTTTCAACCAGCGCATAGTTGACATGTCCAAGCTCCTTGATCCTTCCATATGTTTGCGCGAAATCGAAGGCACCCGTTCCCAGATCAACAAAATCCGAAGGCGCAATATATTTGCGGTAAAGCTCCATGAAGCCAAGCCCCTCGTCGCCGTTTGCCTTAACGGCTTCAAATAAATTAAGCGAGCCGGATAATTGCTTGTTGTAATCCTTTTGATGAATCATATCGCAGCGGCCGCCTATCCGCTCCATAACCGAAACAGGATCCACGCCGGCTCGCATCACCCACACAAGGTCAAGCTCGAATTTCAGATGTTTGGGATCGGTATGCTGAGCAAGAAGCTCAAACAAGGTGGTATCTCCAACGGTTTTGAATTCATGGGCATGATTATGCAAATACAATTGGAAGCCGCGCCGCGCTAGCTTGCCGCCAAGCTGCTCCAGCTGTTCGGCGAGTCGCAGCGTGCTGTCGCGGTCATCCATCCATACCGACGGAAGCACAAGCGACATGCAGCCTAGCTGCTCGTAATAATCCATCAGCCCATCCCATGAGTGGGCAAGCAAATCTTCGCCCGGCATCGGCCCTTCGTGGGCAGCGACAGCCTTAAGGCCGGATGCCGCAAGCTCGGCGGCAACCTCCTTGGCGGGAAATTCATCGCTGAAGCGCGACATGTTGACCATATTAAACCCAAGCATCTCCAGATGGGTGTAACCTGCTTCCGCAAGCTGGCGCAAGGTGCCGTAATAATCCTGGGCCAGCTCCTTATAGACCGAATAAATATTAATGCCTGCCGTAATGCTCATGTGGGATCATCTCCTTTAATTCTTATTTATTGGCTGCAGCCCATTCATCCAATTGCTTTTGCTTCTCGGCCACAATTTTGTCCATGCCTGCCGATTTAAGCTTTGCGATATATTCCGGCAAATAGCTTTCGGGGTCAAGCGTGCCGTTTTCCAGCCCGATCTTGAATTGATCCTTCACATTTTGAACAGCCGCCACCTCCGTTTTAACAGGGTCTGCCGTAAAGCTGAAGCCAAGCGCTTTCGATTTCACCGCCGAGTTGTTGAATTCATCCAGCTTTGTCCACAGATCCGCGCTGTCTCCCTCCCAAATGTGAGAGAGCAATTGATTGCCCCACATCCAGCCATGCGTCGGGTTGTAGGTTGCGTTGGAGGAATCTACGCCGTCAGGAAAGCCGATAATATTGCCCTCTTTTTCTTCGTAGTGCTTGCCTTTAATGCCGTAGTCGATCAGGTTAACAAGCTCGGCATCCGAATAAAGCAGGTTCAGGAACATCATCGCGCGTTCGGGATCCTTCGAGTTTCTTGCAATGCCGAACATGATGTTGGCAATAGATGATGTTGTCGAAATAGCCGGAGAAATACGCGCCGCAACTAGCGGCGTGCCAGCAAGCAGCGACTCCTTGCTCTCATAGCCGGGTTTCATATGAGCCATAAAGGCAAACGCCTTATTCGCTTTGATCAATTGCTCGGAGGTTGTTTGATTCGTCGAAATATCTTTAGGAATAAAACCCGCATTGTACCAGTCTCTCGCTTTTTTCACCAGGCTTGCATATTCCGGCGTTTCATACCAGTTGACTACCTTCAGCTCGCCGTCAAAGCCGACCAATACGCCGTTTTCGTCGCCCAGCGGGTCGATAACGCTGCCCACGATGGATTGAATAACCGAAAAGCTTGGTCCCTCCGGCAATACAGCCGCCATCCCCGGCTCATTGTCTTTTATGACCTGGAAAACTGCCGTCATATCATCCAGCGACTTGATAGCATCTACATCTATCTGATATTTGTCTACAATATCCTTGCGCATCACCAGGCCATAATCCGCCGCCCAGTCCCGCACGCTTGGAACCGCGTAAATTTTGCCGCCGGAAGAGCCAGCCTTAATCACATCTCCGCCAACAACCTTCTGAATATCTGCTCCGTATTTTTCCAGCAGCTCGTCCATTTCCACCAATTGTCCTTTGGCGGCTTGCGTGCCAAAGTTAAGCCCCGTGCTGGTGACGAGAATATCCAGCGGCTCATTGCCGGCCAGCATCAGGTTCATTTGCTGCTGCCACGCCCCGATATCAATCGGCAAAAATTTAACGGTTGCATTGATTTTGGCTTGCGTAATTTTGTTGACCTCGGCCTGAACTTCCGGCAAATCCTTGATTTGACCGATGCTCAGAAAAGCCACCGTCAATTCATAAGGCTTTAGCTCCGCCGTTTGGCCCGATGCTCCATCCGTATTGCCTGTCGAGCCGGCATTCGATGGTTTGCCTTCGCTATTGCCGCCGCATGCCGCAAGGACCAGAATAACCGCCAGCAGCACCGCTATCAAACCATTTGTCCGTTTATTCATCTCTGCAACCTCCCTGTTTTGTAAGCATCTATGCTAACCGGCTATATGCCGTGTATAGCAAACATTTGCCGTCATCAGCCTTTTACCGCGCCAATAACAAGCCCTTTGACAAAATACTTTTGAAAAAAAGGGTATGCGCATAACAGAGGCACAACGCCGATAACCGCCATGGCCATCCTAACTGTGTCCAAAGGTATGGACGCGTTTGATACTTCGCCCGCATTAAGCGTTGAGGCATTGTTCTGAATAAATTGAGCGTTGAGCAAAATCCGGTTTAGCAGGTTTTGCAAGCTGAACAGCTTGCTGTCGGTAATATAAATCAGTCCGTTAAACCAGTCATTCCAATAACCGATCGTTTGCATTAGGCCAATCGTTGCCAGAATCGGCAGCGACAGCGGCAAAATCATTCTGAAGAAAATTTTAAATTCGCCGGCGCCGTCTATGGAAGCGGATTCAATAATATCATGCGGTATGGAATTCTGAAAAAACGTTCGCATAATAAGAACAAAAAAACCATTTGTCAGCAATCCGGGAATGATAAGCGCCAGCAGAGAGTTTTTCATATCGAATACTTGGGTGTAAATGATATAGGTCGGCACCAGTCCGCCGTTGAACAGCATCGTAAAAAAAACGTAAAAAGCTAGCTGCTTGCGCATCGGCATGTCCTTGCGCGACATGGGATAAGAAAGCAGCGCCGAGATGGATAAACCAACAAAGGTGCCAATAAGCGTCACCAAAATCGTAATGCCATAAGAGCGGGCAATGTTTTCAATATCGCTCCATAAAAAGCGGTAGGCTTCAAGGCTCCATTGACTTGGCATCAAGGAGTAGCCCTCTTTGACAATGGAGGCCTCGCTTGTAAAGGAGGTTGTCAGCAGAAGCGCAAAAGGCATGAGGCACATCAGCGCAAGAATGATAAAAAAAGCATGTATGCAGATTTGAAATAGGTTGTCCTTTCTCCTTGCCATGGCTATCCCCTCCTAAAACAACGCATTGTCGCGATTTCGTTTGCTTACTACATAATTGGACAACAGCACAAGCACAAAGCCAACAATGGATTGGTACAAACCGGCTGCAGAGGACATCCCGATATCGCCAAGATTGATAAGCGCGCGGTACACGTACGTATCAACTACATTTGTTGTTGATAGCAATTCCCCCGTATTTAGCGGTACTTGATAGAATAAACCAAAATCCGAGTAGAAAATACGTCCGATTTGCAGCAGCGTCATAATGGTAATAACCGGCATAATGAGCGGAATCATAATATGGGTGATTTGACGCCATTTTCCCGCACCATCAATGGTAGCGGCTTCGTAATATTCAGGATCAATGCCGATAATGGCGGCTAGATAGATAATGCAGAGATAACCGGCGTTTTTCCAAATGTTCACGATAACCAGAATGACCGGCCAATGCTTCGGCTCGCTGTACCAGGACACAGGGTCGATCCCAAACATCGGAAGAATTTGCTTGTTGATAAAGCCCGTTTCGCCGCTCAGCATGGCAAGCGCCAAATAACCAACGATAACCATGGAAATCAAATAAGGAATCAGAACAATGCTTTGATAAAAACGGGCGGCTACTTTTTTCTTGACCTCGTTTAGCAAAATCGCAATGCCAACCGCAATGATCAAATTCAAAATAATAAAGGTGATGTTGTACAGAAGCGTATTGCGGGTAATGATCCACGCATCCTCCGTTTTGAACAGATATTCAAAGTTTTTAAAGCCGATCCAGTCGCTGGCCAAAATACCTTTTGCAAAGTTGACGTCCTTGAATGCAATCATTAAACCCAGCATCGGCAAATAGTTGTTGATAAATAAATAGATGACTCCGGGTATGACCATAATGAATAATGGCGCAAACCGCTTTAGCTTTTTCAAAACGGGACTCCGCGCCTTCCTTGCTTCCCTGCTGAGCTCCACTTGCTTGGCGGCTGCTGCGCTTGCCGTTGTTTCCATTGCGCTTCCCCCTTTCGCCTCTTGTATCCTTATCTTAGTTTTTTGCGGGGAAACGCACTACCACTATACCGACTTCTTCGTTGTCATCTTCCGACATCTTGAAGGAGACATGAATAGCTCCCTTAAGAGCAGACAGGTGAATTCATAAAGCCTGCCTGCTTGCAGAAGGGAGTTTCTTTGTATTTCTAACCCATTTGCTTGTATCTTTGCGCCAAAAGCAATTAAATAAGGATATAAGCGTTTTATGCATGTCCATAAAGAAGCACGCACATAAAGGATGATGAAGCCATATGAAATCCATATTTTTAGTTGAGGACGATAAAGCAATCGCTAAAAACCTTACGCTGTTGCTTCATTCCGAAGGATTTACCGTTGTCCATGCCTCTACACGCCATGAAGCCATTGCAAAGCTTGGCGAGGCCCGATTTGATCTGGCATTAATTGATATTTCCCTGCCTGACGGAAACGGCTTTACGGTTTGCACCGCAATAAAAGAATCGCATCGGATTCCCGTTATTTTCCTGACGGCCTCCGGCGACGAAGCAAGCGTTGTTACTGGGCTGAACATGGGCGCAGACGACTATATAACGAAGCCCTTTCGACCGCGTGAATTAATTGCGCGAATTGGAAACGCCTTGCGAAAAAGCAGCCCTCACGGCTCAGCTTTTGAAATAAACGGACTTTATGTCGATACCGCAAGCGGGATTGTGAAAAAAAACGGCAACGAGATTTTCCTTTCAGCCCTGGAATACCGCTTGCTGCTGGTGTTTATCGGCAGTCCCAAAAGTATTATTACACGAGGCCGACTGCTTGATGAGTTATGGGATGCGGCAGGCGAATTTGTTAACGATAATACGTTAACCGTGTATATCAAGCGGCTGCGGGAAAAGATCGAGGACGACCCGGCGAACCCGCAAATGATTTTGACCGTGCGCGGGACCGGGTACCGATTAGGGACAACGTATGCTGCGGAATAGAGAGGTTCGTCAGCTTTCCCTATGGTTAGCTCTGATTACAGTTGTCGCTGCAGGACTGGGATTTGCAAATAATACGGCTGCCGGAATTTTTGCCCTTGTTCTTGCTGCTGCTTTTTGTGTTATATTTTTTATCTTTACCAGGGCCAGATACAGAAGCATTGCCCAGATTTCAGAGCAAATCAATCTTGTGCTGCATAATGAAGACCATCTTTACATTGTGGAATCCGACGAAGGCGAGCTGTCCATTTTACAAAGCGAAATTACAAAAATGATGCTGCGGATTCGGGAGCAAAATGAGGCATTAAAGGGGGAGAAGGAGCATCTCGCCACTTCATTGGCCGACATTGCTCATCAGCTCCGCACCCCGCTTACCTCCGCCAATCTGATTCTTTCCTTGTTAGCCAACAGCTCTATAGAAGACGAGCGTAAAGCCTTTGTGCGGGAAACAGAGGATTTGCTGCTGCGAATGGATGGGCTGATCACTTCCTTGCTTAAATTATCCCGGCTGGATGCGGGCATTGTGATGTTTCAAAACGAGCAAATCAATATCAACAGCTTGATAAACAACGCGCTGCGTCCATTTTTGATTCAAATGGAATTGCGCCATATCCATGTGCGCATAGAAGTAGAAAACGGATTATTTATACTAGGTGATCCGGTCTGGCTTTCCGAGGCCCTTCAAAACATTATCAAAAACGGCATCGAAAACGCAGGTGAAAACGGAAAGCTCAGCATCCTTTGCGAAGCAAATCCGCTGTTCACGGAAATCACTATTCACGACAATGGCAAAGGCTTTGAAAAAGAGGATTTGCCCTGCTTGTTCGACCGGTATTATCGGGGAAAAAACCATAACGCCGCAGGGTTCGGAATCGGGCTGGCCCTTTGCAAAATGGTAATTTCAAGGCAAGGCGGAACCATTACCGCAAAAAACCATCCGCAGGGCGGCGCTGTTTTTGCCATTCGGTTTCCCAAGTGACGATTCTCTCACTTAAAAGTCACAGAGATGTAAGGCTGGAGTTCTATTATTGGAGTAAATCATGCGGAAGGAGACTCACATAATGGAATTCTTGAAAATTGAAAATCTTTGCAAGATTTATGGCAAAGGCGAAAATAAAGTTACGGCGCTTGATCATGTTTCGCTCACTATCAACAAAGGCGAGTTCACCGCAATCATTGGCTCTTCCGGCTCCGGCAAATCCACATTGCTTCACATTATCGGGGGCGTTGACATTCCAACTAGCGGAAAAGTGTATGTGGAGGGCCAGGATGTATATGCCCAGAACAATGAAAAGCTCGCTATTTTCCGCCGAAGGCAGGTCGGACTGATTTACCAGTTTCATAACCTCATTCCCACGCTGAATGTGGTGGAAAACATCACCTTGCCTCTATTGATGGACAAGCGGCAGGTTAACGAGGAGCGATTGAACGACTTGCTGGAGTTGCTTGGGCTTCAAGAGCGCAAAACGCATTTGCCCAATCAGCTGTCGGGCGGCCAGCAGCAGCGCGTTTCGATCGGTCGCGCCTTGATGAATGCTCCGGCGGTAGTATTGGCCGATGAACCAACGGGAAGCCTCGACAGCCGGAATGGGCATGAAATTATCAATCTGCTTAAGCAAAGCCATAAAAAATACCGCCAAACCCTTCTCATCGTTACACATGATGAAAATATCGCTCTTCAAGCAGACCGCATTATCGGGATTAGTGATGGCAAAGTGGTGCGGGACGAGAAGGTGCGGCCATGAACATTTTTAATAAAATCACTTTGCAAAGCATGAAAAAAAGCAGGACCCGCACGATTGTAACGGTCATCGGCGTTATTTTGTCCGCCGCCATGATTACAGCTGTCGCTACCTTTGGCGTATCCCTGCTGAACTATTTGACAAAAGGGGCAGTCCAGAAATACGGCAATTGGCATATTGAATTTGCGGACGTCTCCTCCTCCTTCGTGCAGGAACGAGCTAACGATAAAGAGGTCGCTGGAACCGCAACCTTTGAAAACCTCGGTTATGCACGGCTCGACGGCGGCAAAAATCCTGACAAGCCGTATCTTTTTATAGCCGGGTTCAGCAAGGAGGCTTATGATGCTTTGCCCGTCAGCCTGATTTCTGGAAGGCTGCCCGAAAACAGCAAGGAGCTTCTTGTTTCGAGGAGCGTCGAAGCAAACGGAAGCGTAACATTCAGAGTTGGCGACAAGCTGTCGCTTGCAGTGGGGAGCCGGACGAGCGATAACGGAATGCTTGGTCAACATGATCCTTATCTTTCCGGATTAGAAACCTTTGTGCCAAAAGCCGAAAGAGAATATACCGTTGTCGGGATTTATCAAAGACCTAGTTTTGAACAAACCTCCGCGCCTGGGTATACGTTGATCACAAAAGCAGACGCACATGTCAAAGCAGACAGCTTCAGTTTGTTTGTTACACTGGAAAATCCGCGCAATGTGCATGCTTATGCAAGTCAAAATGCCGGAGGCCTCAGCTATGCGTACAACGACAATGTGTTGCGCTTTATGGGGCTTTCGGACGATCATTTGTTTAATACATTCCTGTATTCCATTGGCGCTATCTTAATTATTTTGATTATGACCGGTTCAATTTTTCTGATTTATAATTCCTTCAACATATCGCTGAACGAACGTATACGCCAGTTCGGGCTTCTTTCATCAGTAGGGGCAACGTCGAAGCAAATCCGTAATTCTGTGCTTTTTGAAGGGATTTGTATCGGTTTAATCGGCATTCCTGTCGGCATTGTTGTCGGAATAAGCAGCATCTGGCTTGTCATTTACATGGTTGCCAGCAATTTTGCAAACATCATGTACAGCAATGTCTCTTTAACCTTGACGTTATCCGCTCCAGCAATGATCGTTGCGGCAGCGGTCAGCATGGTTACCATTCTGGTTTCAGCCTATATCCCGGCTCGAAAGGCTGCACGCACTCCCGTTATGGAGAGCATACGCCAGTCAAACGAAATCAAGGTTGAATCCAGAGCAGTTAAAACCTCAAAGCTTGCACAGCGCATTTACGGCATGGAAGGTATCCTTGCGCTAAAAAATTTTAAACGAAACAAAAAACGTTATCGCAGCATTGTACTATCCCTTGTTTTGAGCGTGGTGCTGTTTATATCAACCAGTGCTTTTGTAACGATATTGAAGCAGGCGGGCGAGCAAACAGCGGCAACTACGGATTATGATATCGGTTTTGCCACGGAGGATATGGAAGACAACGACATGCTGTCACTTTACGACAGGCTGAAGACAGCCGATGGCGTCTATGAAAGCTCCTATCAAGCGCTTATGAAGTATTCATCTGTCGTTCAGGCAAGCGAGCTTTCCGATGCTTACAGGGAATACGCCGATTTAAACAATGAGGATAAGCCAGTTCATTTGCCCCTGGACATTCAACTGCTTGATGACGGCACTTATCTTGGCATTATCAATAAACTGGGGTTGCCCGTCGAGGATTATAGCGGACAAAATGCAAATATGATCGCCGTGGCCAAAATGCTGCCCCAAAGCGATCGGGCCAACAAGGTGGAGCATCTGATTGATTTGTTCAACACCTCTTCTACCAACATCACTGTGGCTCCTGAAACTGCTGGAGCAGACGGTGCGCCAAAGATGGAGCAGGCACAAAGCATAAGCGCAACCTTTGTTGAATTGGTGCCGCCCGATACCCTTCCCATTCCGGGAAATACAGGCTCGAAGGAGCCCTACTTTTTCAGGCTGCTGGCCCCTTATTCTTTCAAGGAGAGGTTTGAAGCGCCTGATAGTCCTGTGGCAATCAAAGGCTTGACCTTCCTGTCCAAAACCCCCACGCAGTCTGTGGCTGGAATGGAAACGATGATACAAGCCGAAGCTCCCGGCTCCCCCTATATTTTGTACAACACGAAGAAAATATTGGAAGAGAACCGAAATATCATTTTTATAGTTAACGTGTTTGCTTATACCTTTATCGTTATCATTTCGCTGATTGCGGTTGCCAATGTGTTCAACACTATTTCTACGAATATCAAGCTGCGCCGCCGAGAGCTTGCCATGCTTCGCTCCGTAGGGATGTCTGAACGCGATTTTCAAAAAATGATGAACTTCGAATGTATCTTTTATGGCATGAGAGCTTTGCTCATAGGACTTCCGATTGCAGTAGCCTCGTGCTGGCTGATTTACAAGGGAATGCTCGTTGCAGGCGCCAATCAGATAAGCTTTGTATTGCCGTGGAAAAGCATCGGAGTCAGCGTGTTTAGTGTGCTTTTTGTTGTATTTATAACCATGCTGTATGCCATTAGCAAAATAAAAAAAGAAAATATTATTGACGCGCTCCGGGACGATATGACCTGACATGTAATCATCCCCATATGGAATATTGACTTACTGCTAAAACGTTTTTTGATGAAGCCGCCGGTATTCCTGCGGACCAACGGAGGTTGCTTTTTTGAACATTTTTGAAAAATGCGAATAGTTGCCGTAGCCCAGCTCATAAGCAATGCTTGTAATGGCCACCTCCGTCTTGGCAAGCATCTGCTTGGCAAGCGCTACCCGCTCCTGCAGCACGTATTCGGAAATCGTCAGCCCTGTATCCTTTTTGAATAGCCGCGCCAAATAATCGGGATGCAGGCAAACATGACTTGCAATATCCTCGCGGGATAAATCCTCGCTCATATGTTTGGCAATATATTGCTTCGCCTTATCTACAACGGTCTGGGTTTCGTCCATGACGGACAGATTGCCGCCGACCTCCTTGACCAGCATCTCTATCCACTCCAGCAAGTCGGTAATGGAACGGGTAACCGCATCTCCCCGTTTCATCAGCATCGCGGCGGAAAAAACCTGATGCGCCCGCAGCCCCTTGGCATGTAATACCTGATGAGTCATTTGTAAAAAATCTTCGTAGAAGCTTCGCATCCAGCGGGCGTCCGCCTGGCCCGTCTGCTTGACTTCTCCCAAATACGCTTCAATCTCCTGAAGCATTTCCTTGCCGCAGCCAAGCTTGAGCATCTCTCCCCAGCCGCTCATTACGGGGAGGGGCGCCATATCCGGGCACTCGCCGCTATGGCTCAATGTTATCCGTTCATTGGTCCGCGTCACATTATGCGACTCCAGCTCGACAAGCTGCTCGTACATGCTGCATATTTCCTCAACCGGCACTCCATTGCCCATATAACAGCAGAGGTCGCAGAAAAAATACCGGTTGCATTCTTTAATGTAACCATCGAGCTTTTCCTTCAGCTTTCCGCCTTCCCCCTCGTCACAGGGGAGGAGCGCCAGCAGCGCCCCGCTTCGGACCTGAACCACTCTCCCAAGCCCGGACTTGTCGAGAATCATTTCCTCGAAGGAGTTGCGCAGCGCATACTCCATAATTTTCTCCTCGCGCAAAGTCAGCTCCTTATGCCAACGCTGGACGCTAATAAGCACAGGCGTATATTGCGGCAGCTCCTCATAGGCAAGATTATGCTTCAATAACGCTTCACGAACAGCAGCCTTCGTAGAAGGGATGGAATGATTAAGCAGATCTTGCCAGAAACGCTCCATAAACATCGGCTGATACGCTTCCCACAGCCGATAATAATGCTCGTACGTATCCGCAAAGTGCAGCTTCTCGCGCTCAAGCTCGGCCTTGGTCAGCTTATCCAACACGCGCTTGACCGTACTCTCCAGCTCGGAGTAACGAACGGGCTTGAGCATATAGTCGCAGCTGCCCAGTTGAATCGCCTTTTGAGCATAGGAAAAGTCGGCATGACAGGTCAGAAACATAGCTTCTGTATCCGGGCAGTGAATTTTTACCCAATGCAGAAGCTCGAAGCCGTTCCCTTGCGGCATTTCTATATCGCAAATAAGGACATCGATTTTGCTGTCGCTCATAATCTCCTTGGCAGTGCGGATATTATACGCCTCATGCACAACCGAAATGCCAAGCGTTTCCCATTCGACGCCTGCTTTAATGCCCCTCACTGCGTGCCGCTCGTCATCTACAATCAACAGCTGTCTCATTGCTTTCGTCCCCCTGTCTCCTCTGCTTGCATCGGAAGCCACATTTCTACGACTGCGCCATGGCCGGAGCTGCCGCTAAAGGCTATGCGGGCGGCATCATGATAAAGAAGACCAAGCCGCTGCTTGACATTCTGAATCCCGATTTGATCGCCGGTTTCATTGCTTAGTTCCATATCTCTACGAAGGAGCGCCAGAACATGCGGCGGGAAGCCTTCTCCCGTATCCTCTATGCGGATATACAGCGTATGATCATTATCTGCTTGCGCAGTAACGGCAATATGAACCTGCGTATCCGTATTAACGGCATGCTTGATGGAATTTTCGACGAATGACTGAATGATTAACGGTGGAATTGGTATTTTGCCAAGGCGTTCATCCGTATGAAAGGCAAAGGTCAGATCGCCGGGAAAACGCATTTCCTGAATGCGCAAATAATTCATCGTATGAGCAAGCTCATCGGATAAAGCAACAAAGGACAAATTACTGCGGAACATAAACCGGAAATATTGGACAAGACAATGCGTCATTTCCTGAATGAGGCGATAGTCCTTCACCTGCGCCAGGTTATAAACAATGTTTAACGAATTGAGAAAAAAATGCGGATTGATTTGTAACTGCAAATGCTTGAGCTGGGCTTTTTTGTAATTCAGCTGCTCCCGCAGAACATTAACTTTAAGCTCTTGAATTTGTGTAAGCATGCGGTTGAACGAAACATTCATCAATTCAAATTCATAGGTGGAGGATGATTTGGTAATCCGGATATCCAGATTGCCGTCTTCGGCCCGGCGCATTGCCATAATGATGCGGTTGACTGGAACAAGCACCAGCTTGCGCAGCAGCAACAAAATGACGGGCAAAATGATAATGGCCCCGAAGGATATAAGGGAAACGATTCTGCGCAAAAAAGGGAGCTTTTGCAACACGACGCTATCGGGAATGAGGGCGACAAGGCCAAAGCGGCCGCGCGAGGATTGTTCGCCAACGGCGATAAATTGGTCGTTGCTTCCCGTTAGCTGATAGCCTTCGCTGCCGCTGCCCGGCTCAATGGATATATCGCTATTCATCGCCGTTTCAACAATCGGCTTCATATGATCATCCGTCAAAAAAGCGCTCCCGTTTTCCCCGAGGTCGATTAAATGCAGCGGTACCATCAATTGCTCCACATTACCCATTGCGCCAATATAAATGTCCCCGTATTGAAGGACATAGGTCAAGTAATCGACGCCAGCCATTTGCTGAACGAACCATTCCTTCTGCAGCGGCTTGCCTGCAAGCTTGATCGTATTGACAATGTCCTTCTCCAGCGCAGATTGGATATCATAATCAGGGGCAATCCCGAACACGGTCATCAGATCATCGTTTTTGGGCGAATACATAAAGAACATATCCATCGACTTGTAATTGGGCAGTTCATTTCTCAATTGATTTCTTAGCTGGATTTTTTCAAAGGAATAGCGGTCTGCATTTTGCTCGCGCGGCAGCTCCAGTACCAGCAGCCCCGTCTCCGTCGCCGCAATATTGTACAGATATTTCTCCACTTCCTCCAGATTGCGGTCAATTTGACCCATGTAAAGAATAATTAGATTTTTATTGGACTGGGCCACCTGGTTGCGGACGACATTAATCGCATACAAATTGTTATAGATCATAAAGGAAAAAATGGGGATGACAAGCAGCATAAAACCAAAAATAAGCTTAAAGCGGAGTGTGCGATAAAAAGACGGATGTCTGAATCTCATGCCTGGCCTCTCTCCTCTGCCGCTTGCTTTATCAAAGTATATTATGTTCTGTAAGCGGTTTCAACTAGTTTGTCAGTCGCAGTATTCAACTCATTCGACAGTTTTTGTTAGATTATAGGAACCTTATGACTATGGAAACCTGCTTAATGTTCTCTTAAAATGGAGCTATGTAAGTTGAACAAGTGGGCATGGGCAGCAACATGTTTGTAAGCGCATCCATAGAATTCTGATTAGCGTGCCCATATACGCTAAATCCAGAGAGGAGAATTTGCGTTGCTTAGAATGGTTACAGTAGAGCACGGACAAGTTCAGGGGCTGCCAGCTGCAGACCCGCGCATTACCAGCTTTAAGGGGATTCCTTTTGCCGCGCCGCCTACAGGCAAAAATCGTTGGCGCGCCCCGCAGCCGCTGTCCAACTGGAGCGGAGTGTTGAAGGCATTTGATTTTGCCCCAACCTCCATGCAGCCTAAAACGGTCATTGACGACAACAATATTTACACACGGGAGTGGTCCGTTGATCCCGACCTTCCCATGAACGAGGATTGTCTGTATCTGAATGTTTGGACGCCGGCAAAACACGCGGATGAGAAGCTGCCCGTTTTTGTCTGGTATTTTGGCGGAGGGCTGCAGGTCGGTCACACGGCCGAGATGGAATTTGACGGAGAACGGATTGCACGCAGAGGCATTGTTGTGGTGACGATCAATTACCGGCTAAATGCCTTTGGTTTTCTGTGCCATCCGGAGATCACAGCCGAAGCTCCGCATGCGCCGGCCAACTTCGGGCATCTCGATCAGCAGGCCGGCACCCGTTGGGTAAAAGAAAATATTGCCGCCTTTGGCGGCGACCCTGACCGCATCACGATTGGCGGCCAATCGGCTGGCGGAGGAAGCGTGCTTAGCCATCTGACCTCTCCCCAAAACAAAGCCTTGTTCCAGCGCGCTGTTATTATGAGCGGCATTGCAACCGAGCTATACCCGAAGGTATTCGTGCCAGCCGTACGCAAGGAATTGAAGGATGCCGAGCAGGAAGGGATGGCGTTTTTCCGTTTCTTAGGGGTATCCTCTCTTGACGAGGCCCGGGAGCTTGATCCCGAATACCTGCGCGACAAGGCGCTGGAATACAAGGGCTTCTGGGGGACAGTGATCGACGGTCAGTTCTGTATCGGCGATCCCTTCACCCGCTTTATCGAAAGTAAACGAGAGCTTGTCCCGGTAATGCTGGGACATACCTCCTCCGAGTTTTGGACCCGGCCCGTTGCGGCAACGATGGACGAGCTGCGGGAGATGGCGGCGGAGCTGTTTGGCGAGGATGCTCCCGCCTTCCTGAAGCTTTGCGAAGCAGATAACGGGAACCTGGAGCAAGCCTTGCAGCTGGCGTCCGTGCGTATGATTCAACATGCCATCCTGTTGGCGATTACCGCAAACAGCAGCGCTCCCTCTCCGACGCCGCTGTATTATTACAATTTTGACGCCGAAATTCCGGGATGGGACAATCCGGGCACCTTCCACTCCGTCGATTTGTGGTTTTTCTTTGAAACGCTGGCCAAATGCTGGCGGCCCTTTGTGGGCAAGCATTACGATCTTGCCCGTCTCATGTGCAATTACTTGTCCAATTTTATTGCAACTGGCGATCCCAACGGGCAGGATGCCAACGGGAAAGCTATGCCGCACTGGATGCCTTGTACAACGGAGCAGCCGTATTTGATGGAATTCGGGGATCAGGCCGGGCTGCAGAGAGCAGACGGAAATCCGCTGCTGGCGTTTCTGATACAGCACTACTTCGGGAAACCCGCTATCGCGGCCTCTCAAAGATGAGCAGCCGGGTTTAGCGGCACGTTTCTCATATAGTCAGCCATACGTTTCTCTTTGCGCAAGATATGTTTGACCGGGACATATTGAGATGAGGAAGGGGGGAGAAACGGATGAATCAAATTTTCTATGTGGAATGCGATGCAACGCATGCCGGCAATTTTGTTTTTGACATTCCTCAAGGACATCAATGCTGGCTGCTTGTCATAACCAAAACGCCGGCCCAATTTTGGGTCAACGGAGAGCTCAGGCTTTACCCTGCCCACAGCGCGGTCCTTTATCGGGCGCATCAGAAAATTTATTATCGGGCCTGCGGGGATGAATATATCAATAACTGGATTCGTTTTGAATCCAACGAACCTTTTGTCGCCAAAACCACCCTGCCGTTTGGCATCCCCTTTGCCCTGGACGACCCGGATTATTGCCATGCCTTGTTCAAGTTGCTTATTATTGAGCATAACTTCAATCGGGACTACAAGGAGGCTTCCATTGATTACCTTCTGAATACGTTGTTCAACAAGCTCCTTGAATCCTATTTTCATGAAGGCTTCAACGCTCAATACTACACTTTGCTGAAGCTTCGGGCAGCCATCCAGAGCAATCCGGTCGATGAATGGTCCGTAACAAAGATGGCGGACTTCCTTCGCATCAGCCCCGGCTATTTGCAAATTATATACAAAAAAACGTTTGGCATCTCTCCTATGGAGGATGTCATCAACTGCCGGATCAAGCTGGCAAAAGAATATTTGCTGCAGGGCTCCCACAGCATCGCCGAAATTGCTTTTCAATGCGGCTACCAGCATGTGGAGCATTTCTGCCGCCAATTTAAAAAGATCACCGGCAGCACGCCGCGAAAATATCAGCTGCATACCGGAAACTTCATGGGCAAATGCTCTGGGCTGCAAGGCTAGAAGCTGCTCCTGCTTAAGGCATGGAGCAGGCACAAGCAGCTTCGATGCCGCCATAGCTTGCGCTGAACAACCGATTGCTAGCCCGCAGCACAAAACAGCCTGGCTTCCCCCGATAAGGGAGGCCAGACTGTTCGCTAGATGTTTCTCATTTTCTTCTATATAATTTGAACAATTGAAACAAGCGGTAGGGCAAAGTGTGAATGGTTCTGGAGAAGCGTAGCGCTCGCTTGTGTTCCGGGATTTCTCCATTAACTTTTATATTCAAGGAAATCCCGGAACAACTGCGATCGGAAGAACTATTCACACGCCGGCCCTCTTCGCTGAATTCTTTTGTTCAACTTATATAGATTGCTTTTTATTTGCTTGCAACGGCTTCAGCACGCAACTTGATAATTTTTTGCGCTCGGCCCGAATCCGTTTCAAAGACGTCAGCCCAGCCTAAACCCTCTACATCGCTTTTCATTTTTTCCCACAGCTGGTCAAACTCGTCTTGATTTTTGGCAAAAATCATTCTCCAGGACGTGTTTTTTACATAATCCGATATTTGACTGCGTTTGTTTTTAATTTCAGATGAATCGCTTCCCAAGCTGGTGTTTATGTTAGGCACGATGTCGATCATATTGTTTTTGATGTAATAGTCGGTTGGATTTGTTGCGTTATAGGCCTTCTGCCAATCCGTTGTGAGAGTCGTTTTGTTCGCTTCTATGGTGGAGCTCCAATAGTTGTTGTTGTAGAACTCTCCCGTATCCGGATCAACGACAAAATCGCTCATGATCATGCTGTTGATTTTGCTCTGTCCGTCCTGATAACCGCCGCCCCCGTATTCATCCGGCACTGGCGTATTGTTCTGGAAGGCCGTTTGTCCAACCTCGGTCAGCCTGAATTTGCCGTCCTCGGTCTTTTCGTAGTTAAATCCTTCAAAGCCGTTTGTATAATAGCGCATCCCTTCCGGAGAGACGATCCAGTCCAGAAACTCGATAATTCGATCGGGGTCCTTAGCCTTGGAGCCGATGGCGAACACTCTTCCGCTTCCGTAATAGGCATCGCTGTTCTGAAGAATTCGCGTATCCGCTATTGGCACAGCAACATTGCCATCGCCGTTCCGTCCTCTTTCAATAGTGTTATAGAACCCTCTTTGCCATGAATACCACAGCAGCAAAACCTGCTTGTTGGTCAATTTCTCCGCTACCTTGTTCCAATCCTGCGAAGGGGAATCGGGATCAACCAGACCCATCTGGTTGGCCTTGAAGTAGAACTGCAAGATCTTTTTGTACATGCTGTTGTCATCAATGAGCGGAACAATATCGCCCTTGGCGTTAAGCTGGATCGTTGTCGTGCCCGTCGGATGCTCAAAGCCGTACCAGTTGCCCAGCCAGCGCACATTTTCCATGCTCCCGCCGTCCCAGTCCTTCCACAGCGTAATCGGAACAATCGGCTTGCCGTCCGGCGTCGTGGGATATTTCTCCTGCATTTGCTTCAGCGCGTCCAGCAGATCATCGAGATTGTTAAGCTTGGGAGCTCCGATGCCTGAATAATAGTCCCACGGCATGATTGGACTTGAATACGGAATTTCCTCTGAAAAGGTTGTTGGGGACGTATCGGCCGTAAATGTCGGCAAGGCATAAATTTTCCCGTCCGGATTGATGGTTTCAAACGCCGCATTAAAGGGCTTGAAGTGATTATCCACGTATTGGGACAAATACTTCGTATTTTTAATCCGATCCGTAAGATCCAGTATCATCCCCGCGGGAAGCAGCTCCTCCAGCTGGCTGTTGTCGATGATGAGGAGATCGCCCAGATCGCCTGCCGCCGTTCTCGTTTTGTACAGCTGCTCCCCAGCGACCTGCGGAGCCAGAACGTTCAGCGTAAGATTAAACTTGTCCTTCACAAGCTTCCCGTACCAGCCCGTCTGCTCTCCCTGATAGTTCGCGGCATTGTTGAACACGGTAATGCTGAGCGGCTTGCGCTCTTCCGTACCGCTAGTCCCAGGCGACTCGCTTTGTCCGGTCGGCGGGGGGTCATTTTTGGAGCCGGTCGTACAACTGCTAAGCACCGCGGCAATCCCCAGATAACAAGCCAACACGAGCAACAACGGCTTCTTTATTGCTTTTCTGCTCATTCTCAATCCCCCAGTTTCGTTAATGTATTATAACGACGCACCTTTGGGCATGTCTTCACACCCTAGCCTTTGACCGCGCCGATCATAATCCCTTTGACAAAAAAGCGCTGAAATATCGGATACACCAGCAAAATAGGCGCTACCACAATAATGGTGACCGTCATGCGGATCGAGGTTGTTGTTTGCTTGGTCGCCAAACTTGCCATAGCGGTTGAACCGGCATTTTGTAAATTGACCATGGTCGATAGCGAGCTGGCCTGGTTGATGTAGTTGTACAGAATAAACTGCAAGCTGTACAAATTACTATCCGTCACGAGCAGGAGCGTGTCCTGAAAGGCATTCCACTGGTCTACCGCCGCAAAGATAGCCACCGTTGCCAATATCGGCTTGCAGATCGGCAGCATAACCTTGAAAAACAACGTCAGAAGCCCGGCCCCGTCGATGCTTGCCGCATGCTGCAGCTCCTTGGGCGTGGATTCAACAAACGTTTTGACCAAAATGATAAAAAACGGAGCAACGATTGTCGGCAGCACATAGGCCAAGAAGTTGTTCGTCAAATTCAGGGTTCTCATGGTGAGGTACCAAGGGATGATGCCCGCATTAAAAAACATCGTAATAACGGTAAAGCGATACCAGAATTTTCGCTTCCACATATCCTCCTGCGTAAACATAAAGCCGAGAAAGGCGGAGGCTCCTACCGTCAGCGATGTGCCGATTACGGTTCTGCCGACGGATATGATGGCCGCATTGAGCAAGCCCGGTATTTTGAACACATCCAGATAATTTTGAAAATGAATGCCCTTGGGGTAAAAGATAATGTCCCCTCTGGCGCTAATATCATTGGCGCTTATTGTATTGATGATGATGGAGTAAAACGGAAAGACGCAGATGAAGGCAAACAGGGAAAACATCGTATAGATCAGTACGGAAATCATTTTGTCGGTCATGCTGGTCTGAAATTTGGCCTCCCTGGCCGGCCGCCCGGTGCGAATCGTCTCCGTTGGCGCCAGCTCCGTTGATTTATCGCTCATACGATGCTCTCCCCTCTTAACAATTTGGACAGCCCGTTTACGGAAAAGAGCAGCACAACGCTAATCAGGCTTTTGAGCATGCTGATCGCAACGGAAACGGAGTAGCTTCCGCCGCTCATCGCAAGGTTGAACACATACAAATCAAGAACCTGTATCGTCTCCTTGTTGAAGGCGTTCTGAAACACGAAATATTGCTCTAGGCCATTGTTCAGGAAGCTGGCGATTTGAAGCATCAGCAGGACAAAATAGGTCGGAAGCATGCTTGGAAGCACAACATGGCGTATAATCTGCATCCGCGTTGCACCGTCAACATGCGCCGCTTCATATAAGGAATCGTCAATTCCCATAATTGCCGCGATGTACAGGATCGCCGCCCAGCCGAGCGTCTTCCAGGTAATCCACATCCACATCGTAATCCACACATGATCGGACTTCTGAAGGAACAGAATCGGAGAGTCGATAGTACCCAACTGACTCAACAGGCCGTTAATGATGCCTTCGCTGGAAAACATGGTAAAGGCTAGGGAATAAACAAGCACCCAGCTAATAAAGTTCGGCAAGGTTGTAACCGTCTGAATAAACTTCCGGAAGCGCACCGCCTTGATCTCCGTCAAAAAGATAGCAAAAATCATCGGAAGCCAGGAAAACAGCAGACTTAAACCGCTCATTCCAAACGTATTTTTGATGACTTGCAGCAATTGATCAATTTTCACCTTATTTTCAACCAGGGAATGAAACCACTTGAAACCAACAAACGGCGACTGGGACAGAGGAATGGGGGGCGTGTAGTCGAAGAAGGCATAAACCCACCCATACAGCGGGAAATAAGCAAAAACAGCCAATGACAACATAAAGGGAGCAATATAGAGAAATTTTACGAAAGACGAGCTTTTTATGCCGTGTTTTTGAGGGCGCACCTTATCACTCCTCCGTTATTTGATAGCGCTTTCAGTAGCATGAAGCTATCATAAGGCATCAAAAATCGCAAAACAATGACCTATTCGCATGTCTTATTGATCTATTCTTATTTCTATGCAGCGGCCAAAATAAAAAATGTCCGAAAATGCCGGGACAGCACATTTTCGGACATAAGCTAAGCAAAAATGTAAATTCGCAGCCTCTACCTCATTTTTAACACAAAAAAAGTAATCTCTATATTGCGCGCTGCCTCTCATCGCCTTGGTAATCAAGCATCCTCCTCGGACACCCCCAACGCTTTGTTTCTTTCCTTGAAGATGCTGTTATGCGAGGAAACGCGCGCTGTCTCCCAGGCCTCGGGGTCCGTATATTTCTTGGCACTGTTGACGGCCAGCACCGCATCATTAAATGCACCTGCGATCAGATGCACCTTGGTTGGATATTTCGCTGTATCTCCTGCAACAAATATTCCAGGCAAATTTGTGGCCAGCTTCTCATTGACGGGAATGTCCCATTCTCCCATATCCATGCCCCACTCCACAATGGCTCCAAAATCGCCGCGCATACCATGATTTACAATGACTTCATCCACTTCCAGGTGTTCTGTTTTAGACCCCAATTCTCCTTCTTCATCAACTCGCGCAATCGATACCGCTTCAATCGCATCGCCAGCAGCATTGCCAAACAATTGAACCAGAGCAAAAGGCGTACGAACATCCACCAACGATTCCTTCATTCGTTTTACATTTTTTTCATGTCCGCCAAAATGCTCTCGACGATGCACAACCGTCACACTCGCAGCAAGAGGCTCCAGTTCATTCGCCCAGTCGACAGCAGAATCGCCGCCGCCAGAGATGAGTATCCGCTTGCTACGAAACCGCTCAATCTCCTGCACAGTATAATGCAGATTAGTTACCTCATAGCGATCTGCTCCCTCAATATCGAGCTTAACGAGCTTTAACACACCGAATCCAAGCGCCAGAATAAGTGTGCGCGTATGATGCCTTTCCCCGCTCGTGGCGGTTATCATCATCGTGCCATCCTCCAATCTCTCCAGCTCGCTGATTTGCTGCCCCAACACAATGGTGGGATCAAACGTTTTGGCTTGCTGGATCAATTGCTGAATTAACTGCTGACAGCGGATCGGCGGCATTCCTCCCACATCCCATATCATCTTCTCCGGGTAGAGCAGCAGCCTCCCTCCCAATTCATGCTTGGCTTCGATCAATTTGACCTTCATATCCCGCATTCCACTATAAAATGCTGCGTATAGACCCGCAGGCCCGCCGCCAATAATTGTCAGATCGTACAGTTCGCTCATCTCTTTATCTCCTTCCTGTCAAGTTGTCCGAGGACTCCTAATTCGCCTTCGCTAGCAAATAGAGAAAATAAGGCACGCTAATGACCGTGATAACGATTCCTGTTGGCACGTCTCCGCCCAGACTGATCGTACGCGTAATGGTGTCCGCTCCAATGACAATCAAGCCCCCTGCCAGGCTCGAAGCAGGTACGAGCAGCCTATGGTCGGGACCAACAAGCTTCCGGGCCATATGAGGTGCGATCAGACCAACAAAAAAGAAGCTGCCGCCCACGGCAACGGTTCCCGAAGACAACGCCACCGCGGCGATAGACAAGCCAAGAAATGCAGGCTTTATCGCAAGTCCAAGTCCTTTTGCTATCTGATTTCCCAGATGAAGCAGGTTCAATTTGCGCGCATTGTAATAAATATAACCCAGAAGCGCCGCTACCCACGGAGCTAGTACAGACAGATACCGCCAGTCGTCCCCCCACAAGCTTCCTGCCATCCAGCGCAGCATAAAGTTTAACTGCGTTTCATCCAGCTTCAGGGTTAAATAGGTCGTGAGAGCACTATAGCCGCTTCCAAGCGCCACGCCGGTCAATATTAACCCGATGGGCGACATCTCCCGTCCACGACGATACGAAAACAGAAAGATAAGCGCTGCAGCGATCAGACCGCCAGTAAAGGCAAGCAGTGGAAGCATAATATAGGAGCGTGCGCCAAGCGAAGCGATATAAACAACAAAAATTAATACAAACAACCCTGATCCAGAGCTAATCCCGAGCGTACCGGGACTGGCCATATCATTGCGCAGCAGGCTTTGCATAACCACACCGGCCGCCCCCATGCCTAGTCCAACCAATATGGCGAGCAAAATGCGAGGCAATCGAAAATTAAACACAATCAGATTTTGCTTATCCGTCCCTTTACCCAAAAGCACATGAATGACTTCCAGCGGGTTGAGGTTCATTTTGCCTGAATTTATACTAATGATGGCAATGATTATAATAAGCGCAGACAATACAGAAATAATGGTTATGCCTCTTCGCAAGGTATACCGTTTTCCGTTCATTCAAGCTCCCTCCTTTGCTTGCGTGCCAGAAGGAGGAAGTATGGCACCCCGATGATAGATAAAACAATGCCAATCGGCGTTTCAAATGGCTTATTGATTATACGGCCTATCAGGTCGGCCGAAACAGTCAGCAATGCGCCGTATACTGCAGAGGCAGGAATAATGTAGCGATAATCGACACCAACCATATAGCGTACAATATGAGGCGTAATCAGTCCGATAAAGCCAACCGGTCCGGCGATCACAACCGCCAGACCTGTCAGCACAAGCACTACAAGCGTAGACAAGCCCTTAACCAAACCGCTGCGTATGCCAAGCCCGCCGGCCACATCATTGCCCAGGCTTAGAACGGTAATGGAGGGGGATAGTGCCAGCGCCACAAACAAACCGCCAACAAACAAGGGAGAAACCAGAAGCAGTTCTATCCATTGAACACCTGTCGTGCTGCCTGCCGTCCAATAGGCAAGCGCTTTGCCCAGATCATAGTTGATTGCCAAATATTGACTGAGCGCGCCAAACAGCATGGAGATTGACAAACCTGCAAGCACAAGTCGCTGCGGTGTCATCCCGCGTTTGCCGAGTGAAGCAACAAAATAGGTCATACCGGTTGCAATCGCTGCGCCAAAGCAAGCAAACATCATAACCTTCCAATTGGCGGAACCCGGGAAAAAGGCCAGCCCAAAAGCAATTGCAAACGCTGCGCCGGAGCTCACGCCCATCAAGCCGGAATCTGCCAGAGGATTACGGGTTGTTCCCTGCATAATTGCCCCGCATACGGCGAGACTACAGCCAATAACCAGATCGGCCGCTGTACGCGGGAGGCGAAGCGTATGAATAATTTGATGTTCCATTAGAGCCGGATTAAATCGAGCGATAGCTTCCCATACGGTCGCCAATTGCATATCAGCAGCACCGAAGCTAATCGATGCTACCGAAACCAATACCGTTAATCCAAGCCCTATCGCCATGTATAGGATAAAGAGGTTTGCGCCATGGCTTTTTTTCATAGGCTCAATTCCCATTATCGCTTCCTTCCCTCTTGTTCATAAAGATTGATTATTGTGCAAGCAGGAGCGGAGCAGTCTATTCAATTGCGCGCAATAATGCTTCTGTTACATATTTGATTTGAGCCGTCGCAGAATAAATGTCGCTGTAATAGCTAAAGCCAAAATCGATATCTATAATTCGATTGTTTTGAACAGCCGGAAGTGCTTTCCAGATCGCATCCCCGGACAAGTCCGGCATTTCGTCAAAGACATTTCGGATAATAAAATCACCGCTATATTGATTCAATATTTCAAAGGAAATTAATTCACTATAGGAATCCTTGTCTATAATATGTTTTTGTATAGCCTCGGTCGGCTTTAAGCCCAGAGAAGCATATACGATGCCTCCCGTGCCGTATTTACTGCCGTGAACATCCATCGCCCGATCTGCCCCGCCTTCAAACACAGATACGGTATAATTCTCGAAGCCGGCCTGGGATAGCTTAGCCTTTGCCTCCTTCAGAGCAACATCGTACGATTTAATGGCTTCAGCAGCCTCCTCCTGACGATTAAGCACTTCCCCGATAAAGGTAAGCCTCTCATCCTGCGTCAATTCCCCTTGTGGAATATAAACCGTTGGCGCAATACCGGAAAACTTCTCTACATGATCCTCGTCAATTACAAGTATTAAGTCAGGCTCCAGCAGCATAATGCTTTCGCCCTCCCACTCGGGAAACCAGCCCAAGCCAGTAGATTCCTCTACCAGGTCTGAAAAAGCAGCACCCTCATAAACATCCGAAATTCCAACCGGCATAATGCCCATTGCAACGACATCGCCCATCAAATATTGAACAACAACACGCTGTGGATTCGCCGGAACCTCAACGTCTCCCTTTGTTGTTTTGACAATTCTCGTTTGAGACTCAACAACATCCGTCCCCTGGGTCTGCTGAGTTAACGCAGGCGAATTTGCTGGAGAAGGACCTCCCGTTCCTCCAGTATTAACCGAAGCGTTTGACGTACACGCTGACAATAACAGCATCAAGCTTATTGCTGCCGCTACGATCATTTCCTTGCCTCTTATCTGTCCAAACATGCCTAACTCCCCGTCTCTATGAGTTTTCGCCGGATATTCCAGCTCCCTCTCATTGTAGGGATATCGATAATCATTATCAATATCACAACCGTGCATGGAAGATATCTTTTTGTTCCGGAACTCGCTCGGCGTTATACGATAATGCTTTTTAAATAGTCGAATCAGATTTAACTCCTCCATCATGCCGCACCCCAATGCAACCTCCTTAATCGTTGCATTTGTATAAAGCAAAAGGCGGCGTGCCGCCTCAAGCCGCTTTATTGTAAGATACTCCTGCAAGCTCATACCCACCCGCTTCTTGAATAGCCTTGTTAATTGCCCGCGACTAATGGCAAATCTTTCGGCAATCTCCTCAAACAGCATAGGCTTCATATAATAGTCATCCAGATAACGTCTGGTGGAGACCACAGGATCGGGCTGAAGAAAGATGTTGTCGCCCTTTTTTAAATCCTTATACACCTCACGCATCAACTGATACAATAAGCCTTTAGCATGCAGGTGTTCCAGTGACGTCCTGTGCTGCCAGCTATTCACCATTTGCTGGAACATATCAAGGAGCCTGAGCGGGTTGCCGGGTGTATATCCAAACAGCTGCACAAAAGGATTGGCCTGCTCAAGCCGCTGCTGCAATTCCTTGTTCCATAAAGAGGGCCGCTCCGCTTTATAAAACACCATAAAAACCTTTGCTTCCGCTTCAGAAGGGGAAATGCTCAGGTTTGTCCCTTTCCCGCCGTGAAGCACAGCGAAACGCCCCATTATCATAACCGTCCCATTTAGTTCCACATGGGCCTGCACGCCACAGAAGAAAATCAGCATACTGCTGGGCATGCGATAATTGGTTAGTGTCTGCCCTGGCTCGAAATGCTGATACCGAACATCTGTTAATTTAATTGCAGAACGTGCCCATAAATAAGAAAGCTCGTCTATCCTGTCTGGTGTAAACGTATACGCAGGATCAATTTCCTGATACACCTGCCATCCACTCCTTCACAATCGGTTTACTTTGTATCATAAATATATTGTTTATGATTATCAATATCATTTACGCTTCAAAGTACCGAGCAGCGATTCCCGATTATGGCAAATTGACTTGGAAGTTATTATGCAGGCAGGGAACAGTTTTTGATTTATCCGTTATCTCCGGTATCAAACAACCGTTTATGCTTGTCGAAAAATTGATGGAAAAAGCGGACGTTGTCCAGCTCAAACCACTCCGCCGTTTGCAATACGCCGGCATCCAGATTGTAGATTTTGGCGTGAAGCGTACCCAGCATAAACGGCGAGTGGCTCGCTATAATGAATTGGCTGTCCAAATAACGGGCGAGCTCGTTTATTTGCTCCGCCAGCCTGATTTGATTTTGCGGGGAAAGCGACGTTTCCGGTTCGTCCAATAAATACAATCCGCCCGGAAGCAAATATTCCTCAAAAAACTGCATGGAGGTTTCTCCATTGGAGTATTTTTCCTGGGCAAATTGAATTCTCTCCAGCTTTTTTTTGAACGCAAAGGACTGCTCCAGCTTCTCTGCCTGAGCTCTGCTCATCCCTTGTTTCATCTCCTCATAGCGTAAGCCTTCGCGAAGCACATCTGCCTGCTGGATTTTTTTGATTTCGTATAAAATATCCTCAGACTTGATATACCGGCTGCCTTCAGGCAGCTTTCTAATGTCATGCTCCCCTTCATCTCGACCCAGCGCGTAGCTGCTTTCATCCAGAAAAAGCTGCACATAAGGGCTGTGACCGCTAGTCGTCATTTTTTCAGCCCCTGTTATGTCCAGCTTGTTGGCAATCAAGTTCAGCAACGTTGATTTACCAGAGCCATTGCTGCCGTACAATACCGTAATCTTGTCAAAAAATAAATATTCTCCCGCCATATGTCTGAACACATAATCAGGATAGATATTGGGATTGGCAGAGATATGTGGGGACAGCTTGAAGCTGCTTAAATAAATCATTGATCCATTCCTCGTCTCACCAGCTCAAAAATAAATCCTTCAATCGTACTGGACGCTTCATCCAGCAAAGCCAGCACCTCTTCAATTCCGGGCTGGAACTCAGCCTCGGAAGCAACGGCGTATTCATAACGAATCAAAACAGGCAATTCGATCCAGCCCTCGAGCATATCCCATAGAGCATCCAGATTATTGCCGTACCATTCCGGAAAAGCCAACTGCTCCGCTAATTGCCGATGCAGCTGCTCTGCATTTGCTATAGCCGCCCCATGAATCGTAATCTCCTTCATGATGTGCCTACTCCTCCGTCCCGGTCCACTCTTATAAAGCTTTTATAATGATCCCTTGTCATATAAATCAATCCATCATTGGAATAAAGAATGCGTTCTGCCCCTCTTGTTCCTCCTTCATAATGGATATCCGCTTCATACCATATTCGCCGCTCGGCCTTGGGCAATCCCCCTTCGCGGTTCTGAAATACATCTCCGCCAATGGATGCGCCTGGAGCAACGTCATGCAAATTGCCCTTTTGCGCAACCCAGCCCCGTTTTCGGGCCTCGGACTTCGTTAAATAATGGTCAAGCAAACGTTGGTGCTCCATTAGAAACAACGCGACTTCTCTAAACTCCCGAAGATCATTCCCCGCCTGCTCCAGTGTCTGAAACTCATCGCTAAATAAATCAGCATCCCCTGTAGACGTGTCTATAGACGGAGAAGCTTGCGAGCCTAACAGCTCGCTGCACCCGGCCAAAGCGACCGAGATGACAAACAGTCCAATCCAGATGAAGCTCAGCCATCTTCTTTTGGTATGTCTCATGCTCCAAACCCAACCCCCTTTCAGCTATCCAAATGAGGCATCCGCCCCTCAAATCATCATCTTAATAGACTAATCTCTCACTACCCAGCACTGTCTTGTTTTGCACGGGGTTTCCGGTGAGGTATACCCTCTTTAAATTCGCCAGCGAAACTAGAGGATCAACGCTCGCAATCGCGTTATTTTCCACATGCAGCACCTCCAGCTTTTGAAAGCCGCTCGTAAAATCCAGACTTTGAATGGAGCTGTCTTGCAGCGTAAAGGAACGCAACCCCGTCATGCCGGCAAGGTAAGGCGTCACTCGATCCAGGTTTTGCACACTTTCGTTGTTCACCAAATAATACGATCCATTAATCGTTAAATACTCAAGCACATCATTTTTAAACGGCTTGTTGTCTTGCATGGAAAACGTGCATTTCGAACAGTTCAAGGCTGTCACGTTCTTCAATTGGAATAAAGCATAGGTATCCTCATAAAATGATGTTTCACTAGCATGGATAGTTCGTAAAGCTGGAAGCTGATTCAACGCCTCGACCTGAACCATCGAACCGCTGCCGACTAAAGAAAGCTCCGTAAGCTTTGGAAATTTCGTCAACTCCGTTCCATCGACTCCACCGCTACCCAGATGCAGGGTCAGCGACTGTACCGCAGGCCCTTGAAAGGCCGAAACAAATGCGCCCGGCAGCTCGGCCTCGCGTACAAGAGGAAGCGTAAGAGCCGTCACATTTTCGTAATAACCCGAAATAAACAATTGCGACAGTGAAGTCAAGCTATTGATAGCATCCAACGATTCCAGCGAACCGACGCTGGACAGTCTTAATCTGGTGAGCGAAGTCTTATCCCTCAACGCCTCAAGACTAACAATGTCCACGCGGGTCATATCCAGCGAATTCAGGTTGGGCATGTTTTTAACAAAATCAATCGACTTCAGGTTGGAAACTCCGTCAAACGTCAGCTCGCGCAGCCCGCTAAGCGCAAAAAGGCTGCTGAAATCTGTTGCTTCGCTGCTCATAATCGCCAGCGATTCCAGTGAATTAAGCGAAGATACCCACTTCAAATCATCCATTGTTCCAATGGAGAGTGATCGCAAAGGAAGCTGTTGCAGCAGGTGGAAATCCGTCACGTCTTCTCCGACATACGTAATCGCTAAGGAACGCAAATTTGAAAACTTCAACAGCATATTAAGCTCCGCGTTGCTGCGAATTTGAGTCGTCAGCTCCAGCAGCTTGGACGGATCTCCAAAATAGTTGGAAAAAGAGGAAAACGATTCGTTAAATCCCGCCGAATAACCCTTCAAGCCTTCCATATGGCTGAAGCTGACATTTTGGGCTTGGGATATATCGTATTCACCCTTCAAATCCAGCATCGTTAATCCCCGAAACGCTTCAAAGTCTTTTTGCTCGATTTTCTGCGTATTAAGCAGCTTGTCTTCAACGGTATAATTCAGCATTTGGGCTTGCTCATTTGTGAATGGATCATCAAAGCTATAAGTAAAATGCCATTGGTAATCCCTTTTATGAGCGGACAGGTAACGAATGCTGGCCAGTTCTTCCTCCGTCGGCGCGGCTTCAACTTTTCCGAAAATATCCTTCAGAAAAAATTGCAGCACCTCGCTTTCAGGCTCCGAACGGACTGAATAGGCAACGCCAGGCTTTGACGTATTGCCCGATTGATCGGCCACCCATAAGAAACAAAACAGTGCAGCAAAAACAATTAAAAGAAATACGGTCACAGATCCTTTCGGCTTTGCTCTTGCTGGCGCTGCTGCCCGGGCCGGGGCAGTCCCATGATAATGATGAACCGACTGATCGACATAATACACATTGTTTTCCTTCAACAAAAGCTCCGTTTCGCAAAACGGACATTTAAACATTTTTTCATTCTTATGCTGTATTTGTCCGTTGCAATTGGGACAGATCAATTTTATAAAAGCCACTGGACACCCTCCGCATCTATCCGGTTGTTTGACATGATATACGTATCGTCAATACCAAAGGTAGCATTTTAAAATCGGGACGGCAACAGCAGAACGACCTATCAGTAATGGATATAATTGCTCTGCGAGTATCTATTATTAACGAACAAAACAAGCGTTAACAAACAAAACAAGCCCAGGCACGGGTCAGTAAAGCCGGCGCTTGAGCTTGGAGAGAAGTTTGCGTTGAATACGAAAGCGATGGATTGAATAATCGTTTGAAAATAAGGCATTTGACGTGAATCGTCTTTTGCCGGACATTCATGACCGTTACTGCGCGAAATAGATGGATTTTCTTTGAGCAACGGTCATCCGTGTCCTTTATGGCACCAAAATGGTGTGTATGGGCGCGATTTTGACAGAGAACGGATACCGATGTCCATTACAAACTGAAATGCCGTCGAAAACCGCCCGTAAAGGTCATTTTTGTCCGTAGGCGTACATGACAGGCATTCCCTGCCACGCAGTGCTCCAGCAAGGTCAATGGTTGACGCAGATGAAGAAGCCTACCCCTTGAAAAAATCCCGCCAAGGGTCGTTGCCGCCAAGCCTTCGCAGCGCATCCGCCATTTTGATGCCATCGGGGGCGATTGTGTCCAGTTCCTCCCATGCAATGGGCATGGACACGCTAGCCCCCTCCCTTGCACGGACGGAATAAGGAGCGATGCTTGTAGCCCCTCTGCCGTTCCTAATCCAGTCGATGAATATTTTATCCGCGCGTTTGGCTTTTCTGACATTGCTGGTATAGCGGTCGGGCCACTTCTGCTCCATCACCTGCGCCACGGTTTTGGCAAAATCATTAAAAGCCTCCCAATCCATTACCGGCTTAAACGGAACAACGATATGATATCCCTTGCCCCCGCTTGTTTTCAGATACGAATTCAGGGACAGCTCCGCCAGAATGCTCTTTATATCCTTTGCACCTTGCCTTATTCTGCCAAGCTCCATCCCTTCATCCGGGTCCAGATCAAACACCATCATATCGGGTTTGTCCAGTTCGTCGATGCTGCTGCCCCAGGTATGAAATTCCAGCGTTCCCATTTGCGCTTCATGAATTAAACCGGCGACATCCTGTATATAAAAATAATCGTCCGTTTTTCCGCTGCTATTCGTCACGGGAAAGGGAACGACGCCTTTGCTGCCCGGCCCGGGATGTTTTTTGTAAAAGCAGTTCTCCGACACGCCCTTGGGACAACGAACGCTTGTCATGATTCTGCGTCTTACATAAGGCAGCATGCGTTCGGAAATCGCCGCATAATAGCGGATAACTTCCTCTTTTGTTACCAGAGGGTTCTGGAACAACACCTTGCCGGGATTGGTTATTTTTACTCCTTCAATGACCACGCTTGCTGTCTTGGATGACGTTTTGGGCGTTGTGGTTGTCCCGCTAGTCGTTGTTGTCATGGTCATCTCCGCTCCTTCGTCAAACTCGGGCTGCCAATCACCCTCTGCACTTTCCCGTTTTATAGTCCTGGGGTCTTTATCCCCTCTTAGCCCTTTGAAGCTGGCTTGCCTCAAATGACCGTCCCTGGTCCACTCGGCAAATTTGATTTCCGCAACAAGATTGGGTTCAAGCCAGGTGAGTCTTTCCTTTGGCCCCGGCTTTGGCGCGGTTCCAAAAGGTGAAACCTCTCTGGTGAGGCTCGCAAACTTACTTTCCAGCGCTCTCATCCCCGCTTCGCTTATGCCGGTTCCTGCACGTCCCGCATAGATCAGTTCGTCGCCCTCATAGACGCCTAGAAGGAGCGAGCTGACCCCGCTCTTTTTTTTATCTGTCAGAACATAGCCCCCTATAACAAATTCCTGTCTTCTCTCGCATTTCAGCTTAATCCAGTTTTGATTGCGGCTGCCGCTATATTCCGAGTCGGCTTTTTTGCCAATAATCCCTTCCATTCCTGCTTCACAGGCTGCGGCAAAGCTTTCCTTCCCGTTACCCGCGATATGGCGGCTATAGTGGATATTGCCCGGAGCATCTTCCAGCAGCTTCTCCAGCATTTCCTTTCGCTCGATCAAGCGGCGGCCCCGAAGATCAACGCCGCCCATCGCAAGTAGATCAAAAACAATATAGGTCAAGCTCTGCCTGCCGGATTTTTTCATATAGCTCTGCAAAGCCTGGAAATCCGTCCTGCCCAGCTCGTCCGTAATGGCAACCTCTCCATCCAGTATCATTGCCCTTCCTTCGGCAAGCTCTGCAAGAGAGGAGGCGACAGCGTGAAATCTCTCCGTTAAATCGTTGCCGTTTCTGGTTACCAGCCGGACGTTGTTTCCTTCCACAAATGCTACGATCCGATAGCCGTCGTATTTCAGCTCGTAAAGCCACTCCCCGTTGACCGGAACCGAATGCACAAGCCTGGCGAGCTGCACCTCCACTTTGCTGAAGGGGTTCCTTGTTATTTTGTCACTTTCGCCCCGTTCGATTTCATCCATAGATCGTCCGCTTCTGATGCTGGTGCTATACGCCGATATCCCGTCTTCTTCTTTTATATACTCGTCCCTTTCCTTGATCAGGAGCCAATTATCCTTGTCCTCGCCGGGTTTTGGCTTCAAACGGACCAATACCCAACGTCCCTTCAGCCGCCGCCCCATCAAAACAAACTTCAGCTCGCCCTTAAAAAGCCCCTTCTCCACATTGCCTTGCGGCTCCCAAAAACCCTCGTCCCATAACATAACGACTCCGCCGCCGTATTGTCCTTTTGGAATCGTGCCTTCAAAGTTCCGGTATTCCAGAGGATGATCCTCCACCATAACGGCAAGGCGCTTATCGCGGGTATTGTAGGAGGGACCCTTGGGCACCGCCCAGCTTAACAACACGCCTCTCCACTCCAGGCGCAAATCGTAGTGCTCTCTTCTTGCCATATGGTGCTGAACAACAAATCTCAGCGCTTCCCCCGAAAGCTCCGCATTGCCTTCAGGCTCTTCCGTTTTGTCGAAATTTCTTTTTTGATTGTACGCCTTCAGTTTTTCAGCCATGCCACCACGCCGTTTCTTAGTTCATGTTATCCAGCCGACAATTGCTCCTGACAGGTAGTCTTGCATGGTTATTGTTTCCAAGTCGGGCAGTATTGTATTCCGGTAAATGCCCGCCAGCTTTATAGCTTGGCTTGCTGCGGATGGACAGGCTTAAGCTCCTTTCTCCTCCATTTCCCATGAATAAGCAGATGCGCGGCCAAACCCGCCACCAGTCCCCAAAAGGCGCCGCCAACGCCAAGCAGGGTGACATTTGCGGCTGTTGCCAAAAAAGTGATCAAAGCTGTCTCGCGTCCCTTCGGCTCCGTCAAGGCATTCGCAAGACTGCCTCCAATAGCGCCAAGCAGCGCAAGCCCCGCCAGTGTGGCGACAAAGG
>PJUA01000211.1_pt1 | contig 47879 bp, 36 predicted proteins | sample 1512151 | NCBI WGS metagenome assembly PJUA01 (sample SAMN08177678, study PRJNA422409) | Soil metagenome, whole genome shotgun sequencing project. | isolation source: Soil enriched on filter paper: beechwood xylan treatment | place: USA: Madison | collected 2015-01-15
CACGAGCGCGACGCCCTCGTCGACCTGCGCGCGGTCCCAGCGCGAGCGGTCCTGCTCCGCGAGCGGGACGAGCAGGCCGTCGTCGTCGACGCGGGCGGCGCGGTGCGCGTCGGTGAGCAGCATGAGGGCGAGCAGGCCGGTCGTCTCGCCGTCGTCGGGCAGCACCGCGTGCAGCAGCCGGGCCAGGCGCAGCGCCTCCGTCGTGAGGTCGGCGCGCACCAGGTCGACGCCGCCCGACGCCGTGTACCCCTCGGTGAACACGAGGTAGAGGACCTGCAGCACGGCCTCGACGCGCGCCGGCCGCTCGGCCGGGCCGGGCAGCGTGAACGACGCGTCCCGCACCGTGCGCTTCGCGCGGCTGATCCGCTGCGCCATGGTCGCCTCCGGGACGAGGTGCGCGGCGGCGATCTCCGCGGTCGTCAGCCCGCCGACGGCCCGCAGCGTCAGCGCCACCTGCGACGACGGGGACAGCGACGGGTGGCAGCACAGGAACAGCAGGGCGAGGGTGTCGTCGTGGGACGCGGGCTCCTCGTCGGCGGCGGGCGCGGCGCGGCGGGCCGCCGGGTCCACGGCGACCGCCGCCTCCCGGGCCCGCCGCGCGCTGTCCGACCGCCACGCGTCGGTGAGCCGCCGCCGCGCGACGGTCGTCAGCCACGCGCGCGGGTCGTCCGGCACGCCCTCGGCGGGCCACTGCTGCGCGGCCGCGAGCAGCGCCTCCTGGACCGCGTCCTCGCACGCGTCGAACTGCCCGTGCCGGCGCACGAGGGCCGCGAGCACCTGCGGACCCGTCGTGCGCAGCAGGGTCTCGACGTCGTGCGGGAGCGGGGGCGGCGGCGAGGGCGGCACGGGCACCGTCACATCTCCGCGCCCGAGTCCTCCATGAGGGCCCGGACCTCGATCGCGCCGCCGAACCGCGTGTCCGGCCACCGCGCCGCGATCTCCTCCGCACGCGCCAGGTCCTCGACGTCGATCGACACGTACCCCGCGAACTGCTCCTTGCTCTCGACGAACGGGCCGTCGGTGAGCGTCGTGCGGCCGTCGACGTGCCGGGTCGTGCGGGCGGTCGCCGGGTCGGCGAGCGCGGCACCGCCGACGAGCTCGCCGCGCTCGGTCAGCTCGGCGAGGATCTCGTCGACCTCCGCGAACAGGGTGGTCCGCTCCGCGTCCGAGATCTCGTCCGTGAAGCCGGGGCGGTTCCAGATGAGCAGCATGTACTTCATGGGTCTGTCCTTCCGTCCGACGGCCAGCCCGACCGGGTGGCTCACGACCTGGTCGGAGCCGACCGCGCGTTCTCGACACCGCCGTCGTGTCGAGATCCGTCCGTCTGCTCCGACCACCCGACGACAGCATCTCGACACGACCAGGAGGACGCCATGACCCGGACCGGAAAGCTGCGCGTGCACACCCTGTCGGTCAGCCTCGACGGCTTCGCCGCCGGCCCCGACCAGTCCCTCGACGAGCCGCTCGGCGTGGGCGCGATGGAGCTGCTGCACGGGTGGATGTTCGGCACGCGGCGGTTCCGCGACCTGGACGAGGCGCAGGGCGTCGCGCCCGCCGACGCGCTCGACGAGGCGGCGGTCGACGCGGGCTTCGAGGGCATCGGCGCGTGGATCCTGGGACGCAACATGTTCGGGCCGGTCCGCGGCGACTGGGGCGACGGCTCGTGGCAGGGCTGGTGGGGCGAGGACCCGCCGTACCACTGCGACGTGTTCGTCCTGACGCACCACCCGCGGCCGCCGCTGGAGATGGCGGGTGGGACGACGTTCCACTTCGTCACCGACGGCATCGAGGCCGCCCTGGACCGGGCGCGCGAGGCGGCGGGCGGGCTGGACGTGCGGCTCGGCGGCGGTGCGGCGACGGTCCGCCAGTACCTGCGGGCGCACCTCGTCGACGACCTGCGCTACGCCGTGGTGCCGGTCCTGCTCGGTCGCGGTGAGCGGCTCTTCGACGGTCTCGACGACCTGCCCGCGGCGTACCGGGTGGCGTCGGTGCGGCAGTCGTCGAGCGTGCTGCACGTGCACGTCGAGAAGGCGGCCTGAGCGGCACGGCGACGCGCTGACGGCGTGCGCGTCGCTCGTCGTGCTCGACCTGCAGGCGACGTCGCTGCGCAGCGGCCGCGCCGCGGAGGCGATCGACGCGGCAGCCGCGGCCCTGTCGCTGCGGGGCGGGTGCCTGCTGTGCGTCAACGCGGACGACGACGTCCGCCGCCGGCTGGGCGCGTGCCGGCACGCGGTCGTCGTCGCGGCGGGGGAGCCGGTCCCGGTCGGTCGCTGACGGTTGCGGCCGGCGCTCGCGCGTCGACCTCACCGGCGCGAGCGCGTGGCTGTGCGAATGACCGCATCCTGGGACGAATCAGACCAACCCCTGACACCCGTCACACCCGCTGGTACACATGCGGCCTCCCGACACCCCTGGAGGCGACCATGTCCTGTCGTGGCATGAGCTGTCCCGCCGGTCGAGGCTGACCGGCCCTCTCGCCGAGAACGGCCGGTGAGACGCCCGACGTCCGCCGGCACCCGCACCACCCACCACGTGGGTTCCTCGCACCTCCCGCTGCGGCTGTGCGCCGCCGCGCGCTCCCGCGCGCCCTTCCCCAGGAGAACCATGTCCCAGCACGTCCTGAGCGACCCCGCGCACCGGGGTCGCCGCACGCCCGCACCCCGCACCGCCGCACCCCGCACGGCACTCGCCCTCGCCGCCGCCGCCCTGCTCGCCGGCCTCGCCGCGTGCGCGCCGGCCAGCGCCGGCACCACGACCGACGAGACCGGCGCGACCGTCCTGCGCTACCAGGGCTCGGTCGGGCAGGTCGGCTACCCCGAGCTCGCCGAGGACCTCGGCTACTTCGAGGACGTCACGCTCGAGTGGATCGGCGACGTGACCGGCGGCCCGGCGTCCATCCAGGCGACCGCGACCGGCGAGACGGACTTCGGCGGCGCGTTCAACGGCGCGATCGTCAAGCTCCGCTCGTCGGGCGCCCGCATCACCTCCGTCATCGGCTACTACGGCTCCGACGACAAGACGTACGGCGGCTACTACGTCCCCGAGGACAGCCCGATCCAGGGCGCGCACGACCTGCTCGGCAAGAAGATCGGCATCAACACCCTCGGCGCGCAGTCGGAGTTCGTCATCCGCGAGTGGCTCACGCGCGAGGGGCTGACGAAGGACGAGATCGCCCAGGTCGAGCTCACGGTCGTGCCGCCGATCAACGCCGAGCAGGTGCTGCGCGAGGGCCAGGTCGACGTGTCCGCGCTGAGCTTCGTGCAGAAGGACGTCGCCGAGGCCCGCGGCGGCCTGCGCTCGCTGTTCTCCGAGAAGGACCTGTTCGGCGAGTTCACCTACGGCTCGCTCGTGTTCCGGGACGAGTTCGTCGAGGAGAACCCCGAGGCCGTCGCGGACTTCGTGCAGGGCGTCGCGCGGGCGATCCGCTGGGCGCAGGTCTCGCCCGTCGAGGAGGTCCGCGAGCGGTACACGCGGATCATCACCGAGCGCGGGCGCGACGAGACGACCGACCTGATCCCGGTCTGGAAGTCGACCGGCATCGCCGGCCCCGGCGGCGTGATCGCCGAGGAGGAGATCTCCACGTGGGTCGACTGGCTGGTCCGCGAGGGCGAGCTGAAGGAGGGGCAGGTCGCCCTCGACGACCTCTACACGAACGAGTTCAACCCGTACGACAACGGCACGTACGAGCCCGGGTCCGGACCCGACGGCGAGCCGCTGTCCTGACGGCCCGCGCGCGCCCACACGGCGCGCGCGCCCAGCATCCCGACCGCACCGAGCCCGACGACCCAGGAGCCACCATGACCACCTCCGCACGGCAGCTCGTCCTCAACCTGTTCATCCACCCGACCGGCCACCACGAGGCGTCGTGGCGGCACCCGTCGAGCGCGCCCGACCGCATCCACTCGGCCCGCTACTACCAGGACCTCGGACGACGGGCCGAGGCGGCGAAGTTCGACGCCGTCTTCTTCGCGGACGTCCCGCACCTGGGCCCGAACGTCGAGCACGGTGCGGCGGGCTGGCTGGAGCCGATCACGACGCTCGCGTCGATCGCGGCGGCCACCGAGCGCATCGGCCTCATCGCGACGGCGTCGACGACGTTCTACGAGCCGTACAACCTGGCGCGCCTGTTCGCGTCGCTCGACCACCTCAGCGGCGGCCGCGCGGGCTGGAACATCGTGACGACGGCGTCCGCGGGCGCGGCCGGCAACTTCGGGCTCACGCAGTTCCCGGAGGTCGAGGAGCGGTACGCCCGCGCGACGGAGTTCGTCGAGACGGTGACGCGCCTGTGGGACTCGTGGGAGGACGACGCGATCCTGCTCGACGTCGAGAACGGCCGGTACGCCGACCCGGCGAAGATCCACGCCGCCGACTTCGCGGGCGAGCACGTGCGGGTGGCGGGCGCGCTCAACGCGCCGCGCTCGCCGCAGGGGTACCCGGTGCTCGTGCAGGCCGGGGCGTCCAACGAGGGGCGCGCGTTCGCGGCCCGCTGGTCGGAGGCGATCTTCACGGCGCACCAGCGCCTGCAGGACGCGCAGGCGTTCGCCGCGGACATCCGCCGGCAGGCCGTGACCTTCGGGCGGGACCCGCAGGGCATCAAGATCCTGCCGGGCATCAGCCCGTTCCTCGGGTCGACCGAGGCGGAGGCGCGTGCGCTGGAGACCGAGTTCAACGAGCTCACCGTCCCCGCGTACGGACTGCGTCAGCTGTCCGTGCTCACGGGCGTCGAGCTCGGCGAGGACCTGCTCGACAAGCCGGTGCCGCCGGAGCTGTTCGCGGCGGCCGGGGACGTCACCGACAACAACCGGTCGCGGCTCCAGGTCGTCGCGGGCATCGTCGAGCGTGAGCAGCCCACCGTGCGCGGGCTCCTGCACCGGCTGGCCGGTGCCCGCGGGCACCGGGTCGTCGCGGGCACGCCCGAGCAGGTCGCCGACACGATCACCGAGTGGTTCACGCAGGGCGCGGCCGACGGGTTCAACGTCATGCCGCCCGCCCTGCCGACCGGGATCGAGGTGTTCGCCGACCACGTCGTGCCGATCCTGCAGGCCCGTGGCCTGTTCCGGACCGAGTACACCGGGACGACGCTGCGCGACCACCTGGGCCTGCCGCGCCCGGTCAACCGGTACGCCGCGGAGCGGGCGGGCGCCGACGCCGCGAGCACCCCGGCCTCCGGCTCGGCCGCCACCCCGGCCGCCACCCCGGCCGACGCGCTGGTCCGCGCGTGAGCGGCACCCCGCCGGCAGCCCTGCGGGACCTCGTCGGTCCCGTGTACGTCCCGGCCGCGGTCTTCGGCGTCGGCCAGGGTGCCGCGCTGCCGATCGTCGCGCTGACCGCGCGCGACCTCGGGGCGTCCGTCGCCGTGTCCGCGCTCGTCACCGCGCTGACCGGGGCGGGGCTGCTGGCGGGGGACCTGCCGGCCGGGCGGATCGTCGCCCGGTTCGGCGAGCGTCGCTCGATCCTGGGCGGTGCGGCGGCCGGCGCCGTCGGCGTCCTGCTGTGCCTCGTCGCGTGGGACCTGTGGTCGCTCGCGGTCGGGGTGCTGCTCGCGGGCAGCGCGATGTCGGTGTGGTCGCTCGCGCGGCAGCGGTACCTCACCGAGGCCGTGCCGCTCGCGCTGCGGGCCCGGGCGATGTCGGTGTTCGCGACGGCGTGGCGGGCGGGCGCGCTCGTCGGGCCGTTCGTCGGCGCCGTCGCCATCACCGCCGTCGGCCTGCGCGGCGGGTTCGCGGTGCAGCTCGTCGCGGTCGTCGTGTCGGGTCTGCTCATGGCGCGGCTGCCCGACTCCGCGTCGCGCACGGTCCGTGACGGGTCCGCACCCGTCACACCGCTCGCGGTCGCGTCCACCTACCGGCACATGTTCCTCACGCTCGGCATCGGCACCGTGCTGCTGGGCGCCGCCCGGGCCTCCCGGGACGCCGTCGTGCCGCTGTGGGGCGACCACATCGGCCTCACGCCGGCACAGGTCAGCCTGCTGTTCGGCGTGGCCGGGGTCGTCGAGGTGCTCGTGTCCTCACCCGCCGGCCACCTCATGGACCGGTTCGGGCGGCGGGCCGTCGCCACCCCGTCGCTCGTCCTGCTCGGCACCGCGTACGTCCTGCTGCCGCTCACCGGCACCGCGCTGACGCTCGGCCTCGTCGCCGTGGTGCTCGGCATCGGCAACGGGTTCGGCAACGGCGTCGTCATGACGATCGGCGCCGACGTCTCACCCGCCACCAACCGCGCCGAGTTCCTGGCGTCGTGGCGGCTGCTGCACGACGCCGGCATGTTCGGCGGCCCGCTCGCGATCGGCGTCGTCGCCGCGCAGACGCTCGTCGGCGCAAGCCTCGTCATCGCCGTGCTCGCGGGCGCCGGGGCCGTCGTCATGTGGCGGTCCATCCCCACGTTCATCCCGTTCCCCGTCCGGGCACGCGACACGGCCCGGACCACCGCACCCGAAGGGACCCGCACATGACCACCACCACCCCGAGCCCGCCGCCCAAGCTGCGGTTCGAGCACGTCCACAAGGAGTTCTCGGTGCGGGCCGCCGGTCGCGGCCGGGGCGCCCGCACGGCGTTCACCGCGCTCGACGACTTCACGCTCGACGTCCCCGCGGGGGAGTTCCTCACCGTCGTCGGCCCGTCCGGGTGCGGCAAGTCGACCCTGCTCGACCTGCTCGGCGGGCTCACGCGCCCGACGTCGGGGCGCATCCTGCTCGACGGCGAGCCCATCACCGGCCCCGGCCTGGACCGGGGCGTCGTCTTCCAGCAGTACGCGCTGCTGCCGTGGCGGACCGCGCGCGCCAACGTCGAGTTCGGCCTGCAGGCGAAGGGCGTCGGGCGCAAGGAGCGGGCGGCGCTCGCGGACGAGCACCTGGAGCTCGTCGGCCTCGCGGGGTTCGCGGACCGGTACCCGCACGAGCTGTCGGGCGGCATGAAGCAGCGCGTCGCGATCGCGCGGTCGCTCGCGTTCGACCCGGAGGTGCTGCTCATGGACGAGCCGTTCGCGGCGCTCGACGCGCAGACCCGCGAGTCGCTGCAGGACGAGCTGCTGCGGATCTGGCGCGCGACCGGCAAGACCATCGTCTTCATCACGCACGGCATCGACGAGGCCGTGTACCTGGGCCAGCGGGTCGCGATCATGACGCCCCGCCCGGGCCGCCTGCAGACCGTCCGCACGATCGACCTGGACCGCAGCGGCGACGACGTCCGCTCGACCGCGCGCTTCGGGCGGCTGCGGCACGAGATCTGGTCCGCGCTGCACGCCGACGCGACGTCCATTGCGGCGTCCGCTGCGACGTCCGACGCCGGCGACCCGACCCCGGCGGCCGACGCGTCGCCCCGAGAGCTGGAGGCGTCCCGTGCCTGAGAGCCCGACCGGCCTGCTCGACCTCAGGTCGCTGCGCGGCCGCGCGCCCCGCGGCGGCAGCGGCGCGACAGCGAGCGTCACCGCGCCCACCGCGCCCACCGATCACACCGATCACACCTCGGGTCCCGCCGCCGTCGACACCGTTGGCTTCGCCGACCCGCCCACCCTCGGACGCCGGCCCGCCGTCGTCGCGCCGCGGGCGTCGGCCGGCCGCCGCGTCCTCGACCTGGCGACCCGCGCGGCCCGCTCGTCGGTCGCGATCCTCGCGCTGCTCGGGCTGTGGGAGGTCGCGCCGCGCGTCGGGCTGACCGACCCGGTGTTCCTGCCGCCGCTCAGCACGGTCCTCGTCGCGTTCGGGGACCTCGCGACGAGCGGCGAGCTCGCGACGCACGTCGCCGCGAGCCTCGGCCGCGCCGCCGCCGGGTTCGCCATCGCGGTCTCCGTCGCGATCCCGCTGGGCATCCTCATCGGCTGGTACAAGCCCGTCGCGGAGCTGCTCAACCCGATCCTCGAGCTGTTCCGCAACACGGCCGCCCTCGCGCTGCTGCCGGTGTTCATCCTGGTCCTCGGCATCGGCGAGACGTCGAAGATCGCGCTCGTCGTGTACGCGTGCTCGTTCCCGGTGCTGCTCACGACCATCACGGGCGTGCGCACGGTCGACCCGCTGCTCGTGAAGTCCGCGCGGTCGCTCGGCCTGTCGCCCGTGCGCCTGTTCCGGCACGTCGTGCTCCCCGCGGCGCTCCCGACGATCTTCACGGGTGTCCGGATGGCAGGGGCGGCGTCGATCCTCGTCCTCATCGCCGCGGAGATGGTCGGGGCGAAGGCCGGGCTCGGGTACCTCATCACGTACACGCAGTTCAACTTCCAGATCCCGAAGATGTACGCGGGGATCGTCGTGATCGCGCTGGTCGGGGTCGCGATCAACGGGCTGCTGCTCACCCTGGAACGACGCTTCTCGCGGTGGCGGACCGCGTCCGTCTGACCCGGTCCGGACCCACGGGCGGGCGCCGCCGACGGCCCGGCGCCCGCCCGCCGTGACCTACCGTGGTGTGGTGAGCAGCCCGCCCGTCACGCGACCCACCCCGGTCGTGCCCCCGCGCGCCCCGGACCGCCGCGTCGGCGTCGTCGTCGTGTGCGTCGCCGTGGCCGTCGCGTCGGTCGTCGGCGTGTGGGCGCTGTGGCGGGTGTTCGTCACGACGGAGTCCGGGCAGCTCGTCGAGCTCGCCGCCCTGCGCGGCGCCGAGTACGGCCAGACGCAGCTCTGGCGGGTCGCCGAGCGGGTCCTCGACATCGTGTCCGTCGGCTTCATCGCGGCCGTCATCCTCGCCGCGATGCTCATCGCGGTGCTGCGCCGCCGCTGGGAGCTCGCGCTGCAGGTCGCGGTCCTCATGGTCGGCGCGAACGTCACGACGCGGCTGCTCAAGCTCGAGGTGTTCTACCGGCCGGAGCTCGGCGTGCCGGAGAGCTACGGCAACACCCTGCCGAGCGGGCACACGACGGCTGCCGCCTCGGTGTCGGTCGCGCTGCTGCTCGTCGTCCCGCCGCGCGTGCGCCCGTGGGCGGCGCTGCTCGGCGCCGGGTACACGACCGCGACGGGCGTCTCGACGCTCATCGGGCAGTGGCACCGGCCGTCGGACGTCGTCGCCGCGATCCTCGTGGTCCTCGCGTGGGGCGCGGTGGCGTGCGCCCTCGTCGCCCTCACGCGACGCCGGGCCGCGACGTCGACCGGTGCGCTGCGGCGCGTCGACGAGGACGGCAACGCCCCGGCGGGACGCCGGTCGCTGCGCCTGGCCGTCGGCGTGCTGCTGGTCACGGGCGCCGCGTCGGCGGGCGTGGCCGTCCTGTCGCTGTCGCGCACCTGGCAGCACCTGGGCGCGGTACCCTCGCGCGCCGACCAGGTCCTCGCGTACGTGGGCGGTGCCACGGGGTCCCTCATGGCCGCGTGCGTCGCGTTCGCGGTGCTGCTCCTGCTCCGGCAGGCCGCCGCGGCGCGGTTGCCGGACAGTTGACGGCACGACGTAGAGTCCCCAGCGGTGAGGTAGGTGCGGGTCGCAGCGGCCCGCACGGTCGGTAGGAAGGCCTGACGCAATGTCTGCAGGGCGCAAGCTCGTCATCGTGGAGTCGCCTGCCAAGGCGCGCACGATCGCCGGTTACCTCGGTGAGGGGTACGACGTCGAGGCGAGCGTCGGGCACATCCGGGACCTCCCGCAGCCGTCCGAGCTGCCGGCCGACATGAAGAAGGGGCCGTTCGGCAAGTTCGCGGTCGACGTCGACAACGGCTTCGTCCCCTACTACGTCGTCGACCCGGACAAGCGGAAGAAGGTCAGCGAGCTCAAGAAGCTGCTGAAGGACTCCGACGAGCTCTACCTCGCCACCGACGAGGACCGCGAGGGCGAGGCCATCGCGTGGCACCTGCTGCAGGAGCTCAAGCCGAAGGTCCCCGTCAAGCGCATGGTGTTCCACGAGATCACCCCCGAGGCGATCCAGCGGGCGCTGTCGAGCACGCGCGACCTCGACGACCGCCTCGTCGACGCGCAGGAGACCCGCCGCATCCTCGACCGCCTGTACGGGTACGAGGTCAGCCCGGTGCTGTGGCGCAAGGTCCGCCAGGGCCTGTCCGCGGGTCGCGTGCAGTCCGTCGCGACGCGTCTGGTCGTCGAGCGCGAGCGTGAGCGCATGGCGTTCGTCGCCGCCGACTACTGGGACGTGACGGGCACGTTCGCCGTGCAGGACGCGTCGCAGCCGCAGTTCTCCGCCCGGCTGTCGGGCGTCGACGGGCGGCGCGTGGCCACGGGCCGCGACTTCGACGACCGCGGCACGCTGCGCTCGTCGGACGTCGTGCACCTCGACGAGGCGTCCGCGCACGCGCTGGTCGCGGGCCTGGACGGCGCCGACTGGTCGGTCCGCTCGCTCGAGACGAAGCCGTACACGCGCCGCCCGGCCGCGCCGTTCACGACGTCGACGCTCCAGCAGGAGGCGTCCCGCAAGCTGCGCATGTCGTCGCGGCAGACGATGCGCACCGCGCAGACGCTGTACGAGAACGGCTACATCACCTACATGCGGACCGACTCGCCCGCGCTGTCGACGCAGGCGGTCGACGCCGCCCGGCGCCAGGCGTCCGAGCTGTACGGGCCCGAGTACGTGCCCGACGCGGCGCGCGTCTACACCTCGAAGGCGAAGGGCGCCCAGGAGGCGCACGAGGCCATCCGTCCCGCCGGTGACCACTTCCGCACGCCCGCCCAGGTCGCACGCGAGATCACCGGCGACCAGTTCCGCCTGTACGAGCTCATCTGGAAGCGGACCGTCGCGTCCCAGATGGCCGACGCGCGCGGCCAGACGGCGTCCGTCCGGATCGGCGCGACGGCGCGCCCGTCCGGTGACACCGCGGTCGGGTCGGGCGAGGTCGACGCGGTCTTCTCGGCGTCCGGCACGGTCATCACGTTCCGGGGCTTCCTCGCCGCGTACGAGGAGGGCCGCGACGTCGCCCGCTACGACGACGACGCCGCCGAGCCGGCCGCCGCGGAGAAGGGCGAGACCCGCCTGCCGACGATGGCCGAGGGCGACGACCTCACCGCGCGGGACCTCACCGCCGACGGCCACCGCACGTCCCCGCCGCCGCGCTTCACCGAGGCGTCGCTCGTCAAGGCGCTCGAGGAGCGCGGCATCGGCCGTCCCTCGACGTACGCCGCGACGATCTCCGTGATCCTCGACCGCGGCTACGTCACGGCCCGCGGGCAGGCGCTCGTGCCGTCGTGGCTCGCGTTCGCGGTGACGCGGCTGCTGGAGGAGAACTTCGACCGCCTCGTCGACTACGACTTCACGGCGTCGATGGAGGAGGACCTCGACCTCATCGCGTCGGGCGAGAAGGAGCGCAGCGACTGGCTCAGCCAGTTCTACTTCGGCGACCCGGCCCTGCCCGGCGAGGGTGAGGGCCTGCGCGACCTGGTCGCGAACCTCGGCGAGATCGACGCCCGCGAGGTCAACTCGATCGAGATCGGCGACGGCATCGTGCTGCGCGTCGGCCGGTACGGGCCGTACCTGGAGGACGCGTCCGTCCTCGGCGAGGACGGCAACCCGCGCCGCGCGTCCGTGCCCGACGAGCTCGCACCCGACGAGCTGACCGTCGAGAAGGCGCGCGAGCTCATGGAGACGCAGCCCGAGGGCGACCTCGTGCTGGGCGAGGACCCGACGACGGGCACGACGATCGTCGCGAAGAACGGCCGCTACGGCCCGTACGTCACCGAGCTGCTGCCCGAGCCGGAGCTCGACCCGTCGCTGTCGGCCGCCGCCCGCAAGAAGGCCCTGGCCGCCGCCCCGAAGCCCCGCACGGCGTCGCTGTTCAAGTCGATGACGCTGCCGACGCTCACCCTCGACGACGCGCTGCGCCTGCTGTCGCTGCCGCGCGTGGTCGGCACGGACCCGGAGTCCGGCGCGGAGATCACCGCGCAGAACGGCCGGTACGGGCCGTACCTGAAGAAGGGCACCGACTCGCGGACGCTCGCGTCGGAGGAGGCGCTGTTCACGACGACCCTCGACGAGGCGCTCGCGATCTACGCGCAGCCCAAGCGGGGCCGTGGCGCGACGGCCGCACCGCCGCTGCGCGAGCTCGGCACCGACCCCACGTCGGGCAAGCCGATCGTCGTCAAGGACGGCCGGTTCGGTGCGTACGTGACGGACGGGGAGACGAACCGCACCCTGCCGCGCGACGTCACGCCCGAGTCGATCACCGAGGCGCAGGCCGTCGAGCTGCTCGCCGAGAAGCGCGCCCAGGGCCCGGCGAAGAAGAAGACCCCAGCCCGCCGGACGACGACGCGCGCGAAGGCGCCCGCCAAGAAGTAGCCGCGACGCCGGCGGGCGCCCGTCGCCCGCTGGCCGAGCCGCCGAGCCGCGCTAGGTTGTCCGGCATGGCTCGTACCGAGGACCCCCGTTCCGCACCGCCGATCCGCTGGGGCATCCTCGGCGCCGGCAACATCGCCGGCGCGTTCGCCGACGCCGTCACCCAGCACACCCGGGCGCAGCTCGTCGCCGTCGGCTCGCGGCACCGTGACCGCGCCGAGCGGTTCGCGACGGCGCACGGCATCCCGACGACCCACGTCGGCTACCGCCAGCTCGTCGAGGACCCGCAGGTCGACGCGGTGTACGTCGCGACGCCGCACTCGGAGCACCGCGAGCACGCGCTGCTCGCCATCAAGGCCGGCAAGCACGTGCTCGTCGAGAAGGCGTTCACGCGCAACGTCGGGGAGGCGCGCGAGGTCTTCGACGCCGCCCGCGAGGCCGGGGTGTTCGTCATGGAGGCGATGTGGACGCGGTTCCTGCCGCACGTCGCCGCGCTGCACCAGGTCATCGAGGCGGGCGAGATCGGCGACATCGTCAACCTGTCCGCCGACCACGGGCAGGCGTTCGCGTACGACCCCGCCAGCCGTCTGTTCGCCCCGGAGCTCGCGGGCGGGGCGCTGCTCGACCTGGGCGTGTACCCGGTGTCGTTCGCGCACGACTTCCTGGGCGTGCCGGACGCCGTGCACGCCGTCGGGTCGCTCACGCAGACGGGCGTCGACGGGCAGATCTCGATCGTCCTGTCGTACGGCGAGCGCGCGCAGGCCACGCTGTCGACGACGCTGTGGGCCAAGACGCCGACGGTCGCGCTCATCTCCGGCACCGAGGGCAACATCCAGGTCGCGGGCAGCTTCTACGCGCCGACGTCGTTCCGGGTGCAGCGCACCGACGGCCGCGTGTGGACCTTCGACCAGCCGGGCACCAAGGGCCTGCAGTTCGAGGCGGCGGAGGTCGCGCGCCGCGTCGCGGCCGGCGAGACGCAGAGCCCCCGCCTGACGTGGGACGACACGCTCGCGGTCATGGAGACGATGGACGAGGTGCGTCGGCAGGTCGGGGTGGCGTACCCCGGGGAGTGAGCCGCGGGGCGCGGCGGCGGTCGTCGTCGCGCCCGGGGCGGTTCGCCGCCGCGCGCGCGGTTCGTCGGGCCTCGGCGGTCCGACGTGGGCGGGCGCGGCTACCCTGGCGCACGTGACTTCTGGTGCGGGCCTGTTCGTGTCGTTCGAGGGTGGCGACGGGGCGGGCAAGTCGACCCAGGCCCGGCTGCTCGCCGACCGCCTGCGCGGCGCGGGCCGCGAGGTCGTCCTGACCCGTGAGCCGGGCGGCACCGAGCTCGGCCTGCTGCTGCGCGACGCCGTGCTGCACGGCGACCACGTCGACGCCCGGACGGAGGCGCTGCTCTACGCGACCGACCGTGCCCACCACGTCGCGTCGCTCGTCCGGCCCGCGCTGGAGCGCGGGGCGGTCGTCCTCACCGACCGCTACCTCGACTCGTCGGTCGCCTACCAGGGCACGGGCCGCGACCTCGGCGCCGACGAGGTCGAGCAGCTCTCGCTGTGGGCGACCCGCGGCCTGCTGCCCGCCCTGACCGTCCTGCTCGACCTCGACCCGGACGTCGGCCGCGCGCGCCTCACGTCCGCGCCCGACCGGCTGGAGAGCGAGGGTGACGACTTCCACCGCCGCACCCGGCTGGCGTTCCTCGACCGGGCGTCGGCCGACCCGGACCGGTGGCTCGTGCTCGACGCGACGCGGCCCGCGGACGACCTCGCGGCGGCGATCGGCGAGCGGGTCGACGCCTTGCTCGCGGCGGCGGGCGCGAGCGACGCGGCGGGAGACGCGGCGGGCACGGTCGAGGTGACGTCGTGAGCGTGTGGGACGAGGTCGTCGGGCAGGAGCCCGCGGTCACTGTCCTGCGCACGGCCGTCGAGGACCCGTCGGCGATGACCCACGCGTGGCTGCTCACCGGCCCGCCCGGGTCGGGGCGGTCCAACGCCGCGCGCGCGTTCGCGGCGGCGCTGCAGTGCGTCGACGGCGGCTGCGGCCGGTGCCACGACTGCACGACGACCCTGGGCGGCACGCACCCTGACGTCACGTACGTCGCGACCGAGGGCGTCGTCATCCGCGCCGACACGGCCCGGCCCCTCGTGGAGCTCGCGCAGCGGTCGCCGTCGCGGGGGCGCTGGCGCGTCATCGTCGTCGAGGACGCCGACCGCCTCAACGACACGAGCGGCAACGCGCTGCTCAAGGCCATCGAGGAGCCCGCGTCCCGGACCGTGTGGGTGCTGTGCGCGCCCAGCCCGCAGGACGTCCTCGTGACGATCCGCTCCCGCAGCCGGTCCGTCGCGCTGCGCGTGCCGCCCGTCGACGCGGTCGCCGCGCTGCTCGTGTCCCGCGACGGCGTCGACCCGGACGTCGCCGGGATCGCCGCGCGGGCCGCGCAGAGCCACGTCGGGATCGCCCGGCGGCTCGCGCGCGACCCCGAGGCGCGCGCACGCCGGTCGGCGGTCCTCGCGATCGCCGCCCGCATCCGGGGCGTCGGCGACGCGGTCCTCGCCGCGGGCGACCTCGTCGAGACCGCGCAGGCCGACGCGAAGGCCGCGACCGAGCACCGCGACGCCGCCGAGAAGGCCGAGCTGCTGCGGTCGCTCGGCGCCGAGGGCGCGACGACCCTGCCGCCTGCGCTGCGCTCCCAGGTCCGCCAGCTCGAGGACGAGCAGAAGCGTCGCGCGACGCGCGCCCAGCGCGACGTGCTCGACCGTGCCATGGTCGACCTGCTGTCCCTCTACCGCGACGTGCTCGTCGTGCAGCTCGGCGCCGGCGTCGAGCTCGTCAACGTCGAGCACGCCGAGGCGGTGCGGACCCTCGCGGAGCAGAGCACGCCCGAGCAGACGCTGCGGCGCATGGACGCCGTCGGGCAGGCCCGCACCCGCATCGCGGGGAACGTCGCGCCGCTCCTCGCGGTCGAGGCCATGGCGATCGCCCTGCGCCCGCAGGGCTGAGTCACCGGCGCGCGGCCGGTCCGACGCGGGAGGGGAGCGCGATGGGGGCGCTGACCACCATGGGCATCACGTCGCTCGACGGGTACGTCGTCGACGCGGACGGCAGCTTCGACTGGGCGATGCCCCCCGAGGACGTGCACGCCTACGTCAACGACCTGCAGCGACCCGTCGGCACGTACCTGTACGGGCGGCGCATGTACGAGGTCATGCGCTACTGGGGCTCGCCCGACCTGCTCGCGGACGACGAGCCGGTCGTCCGGGACTACGCGCAGGTGTGGCAGGCCGCCGACAAGGTCGTCTGGTCGACGACGCTCGACGCGGTGACGACGGACCGCACACGGCTGGAGCGGTCGTTCGACCCCGCGGCGGTGCGGGCGCTCGTCGACGCCTCGCCCACCGACGTGTCGATCGGTGGCCCGGGACTCGCCGGCCTCGCGCTGCGCGCCGGGATCGTCGACGAGGTCGGGCTGTTCGTCGTGCCCGTGGTCGTCGGTGGCGGCACGCGGTTCCTGCCCGACGGGCTCCGCCTCGACCTCGACCTGGTCGACGAGCGACGGTTCTCCCACGGGGTGGTCCATCTGCGGTACGCACGGCGGGCGTGATCCGGGCAGGTGCCCCGCGCCGACTACCGTGGGCGGGTGCCCGCCGCCCTGACACCGTCCTCCGCCGTGCCCGCCCCGCCCCCGCAGCGACCCCGCTCCCGCGTGCGCGCTGCCCTGGCGTCGCGGCCGGGTCGCGGGCTCGTCGTGGCGGTCGTCGCGACGCTCGCGCTCGCGGGCTGCGTCGCGGACAAGCACCAGGCGCAGGTCCCGACGTCGGCGGCCACGGCGACCGGTGCGCCGACGCCCGAGCTCGCACGGTTCTACGACCAGGTGCCCGAGTGGACGTCGTGCGCGCAGGGCGAGTGCGCGACCGTCGTCGTCCCGCTCGACTACGCGGACCCCGAGGGCACGACCATCGAGCTCGCGCTCGCGCGGCACCGGGCGTCCGGCGGCGAGGCCCTCGGGTCGCTGCTGATGAACCCCGGCGGGCCCGGTGCGTCGGGCGTGGACTTCCTCGCGCAGGCGACGTCGATGGTGAGCGAGGACGTGCAGCGGCAGCTCGACCTCGTGTCGTTCGACCCGCGCGGCGTGCAGCGGTCCAGCCCCGTGGCGTGCCTCGACGGCCCCGAGCTCGACCGCGTCACCGCGTACGACCCGGACTACTCGACGGACGCCGGCATCCAGGCCGCGATCGACGTCTTCGCCGAGGTCGGCGCCGCCTGCCAGCAGCGCACCGGCCCGGCGATCGGGCACGTCGACACCCTGAGCGCGGCGCGCGACCTCGACGTCCTGCGCGCGGTCCTCGGCGACGACGCCCTCACCTACCTCGGCTACTCGTACGGGACGCAGCTCGGCGCGACGTACGCGGCCCTGTTCCCCGAGCGGGTCGGCCGCCTCGTGCTCGACGGCGCGCTCGACCCGACCCTCTCGTCCGACCAGCTCGCCGAAGGGCAGGCCGCCGGGTTCGAGAACGCGCTGCGCGCCTACGCCGCCGACTGCCTCGCGGGCGCGCAGTGCCCCCTGACCGGGTCCGTGGACGACGCGATGGCGCAGATCCGCGCGCTGCTCGACCACGCCACCGCCGACCCGCTGCCCACCGGCACCGACCGCCGCCTGACGGGCTCGCTCGCGTTCTACGGGATCGCCCTGCCGCTGTACTCGCAGCCGTCGTGGCCGTACCTCACCCAGGGTCTGCGCGCCGCCCTCACGCAGGACGACGGCTCGATCCTGCTGCAGCTGTCCGACCTGTACTTCGACCGCGAGTCCGACGGCACCTACGCGACGAACTCGACCGAGGCGTTCTGGTCCATCGGCTGCCTCGACGACCGGCAGAGCGCCGACCCCGACGAGATGCGCGCGCAGGCCGAGCGCATCCAGGAGGTCGCCCCGACCATGGGGTCGTTCTTCTCCTACGGCGGCGTCCTGTGCGCACAGTGGCCCGTCCCCGTCGTCGGCGGGCTCGACGACTACTCCGCGGACGGCGCCGCGCCGATCCTCGTCGTCGGCACCACCAACGACCCCGCGACCCCGTACGCGTGGGCCGAGAGCCTCGCCACGACCCTGTCGTCCGCCTCGCTCCTCACGTACGAGGGGGAGGGGCACACCGCGTACGGGTCGTCGAACGCGTGCGTCACCGACGCCGTCGACGCGTACCTGCTCAGCGGCACGCTCCCCGACGACGGCACCCGCTGCTGACCGCCCACCCTCGCTTTGGAGCCTGGGCCGGGCTCCGGGTACAGTAGGCGCGCTCGCCGTGCTCCGAGGGTCCGCCCCCGGATGACGACGACGCCGCCTTAGCTCAGTCGGCAGAGCGTCTCACTCGTAATGAGAAGGTCTGGGGTTCGATTCCCCAAGGCGGCTCAGACCCGAAGGCCCCGCACCAGCGTCATCGCCGGTGCGGGGCCTTGGTCGTGTCTCGGAAGGATCCCGCCGATGGAGGCCGTCGGAAGGATCTTGCCGATGGCGGAAAGATCTTGCGAGGCCGGAAGGGTCCGCGCCACGCAGGCGTGTGCCGTCAGCCGGTACCTCGCAGGAGAGTCGTGAATGCCGGGTCGTCGGGGAGGCGCAGGTCGGTGTCGTCGACCGCGCGGAGCGCCGTCAGGAGCCGCTCGCGGTAGTCGTCGACGGCCCGGGCGGTGCCCGTCGGCAGAAGCGGGCGAGTCGACTCGACGTCCTGCAGGGCGGTCCGCAGGGTGCCGCGCCGCATCCGGGGCGGCTCGCGGTCGAGCTCGTCGAGCCCGCGCTGCGCGTACCGCACGGCCTGGGCGGCGGTGTCGCCGACGAGCGTCGTCAGGGCCAGGTCGAGGAACGCCGACGCCGGGAAGGGTGCCTCGAGGGTGACGGTCTGCAGCGAGCGGACGGCGGCCGACAGGCGCCCGGTGCGCAGCTGGCACCACCCGTCGAGGTGGCACAGGCGCCAGTCGGGGACCGGGCCGGAGCGGATCTGCGCGAGGACGTCCTCGTACTGCGTGCGGGCGTCGTCCAGGCGGCCGACGGCGAACAGGGCGTCCGCGCGGCCGCGTCGCGTCCACAGGTCGCCGGCGTCGAGGCGCAGGGCCGTCGCGTACGCCTCGAGGGCGTGCTCGGCGCCGTCGACGCCTCCGGACGACAGCCACGCGCGGCCGAGCTCCCGGTACGCGGTCGAGCGCTGGGTGGGGGTGCGGGTGGCGCGCTCGGCGGCGACGCGGGAGGTCTCCCACGACGCGGTCTGGGACGCGGTGACGGACAGCGCGACCCAGCCCTGCGGCTCGTCGGGCAGGGTGCGGACGATGCTGAGCGAGGTCTCCCACGCCTCGTCGAGCCGGCCGAGCTCGATGAGAGCGTCGACCAGGTCGACGGCGACGTCCACACGCTCGGGTGCGGGCGCGTCGCGCGACACCTCGACCGCCCGGTTCAGGTGCTCGACGGCCTCGTCGGAGCGGCGGGCCGCGACCAGCGCACCGCCGAGGATCCGCAGGACCATCGCGGAGTCGGGGCTCGCCCACAGGGCGTCGTGCAGGACGTCGAGGGCCTCGTCGAGCCGCCCGACCTGCCGCAGCAGGAAGCCGTGCATCGCGCGCAGGTCGACCGACGGCTCCGCGACGTCGGCGACGAGCGCGAGCCCCTCGTCGACCCGGCCACCGACCACGAGCAGGTCGGCGAGCTGGGCGAGCGCGAACGCGTTGTCGGCCTGCTGCGCGAGGGCCGCGCGGAAGTCCGCCTCCGCCCCCGCGAGGTCGCCCGTCGCCCGCCGGAGCGCGCCGCGCGAGCCGCGGAGCCAGGCGCTCGCCTCGTCGCCGACGCCGTCGAACGCGACGCCCAGCCAGTGCTCGGCCTCGCCGTACCACCCGGCGATCCGGCACACCTCGCCGAGGACCGCGGCCGCGTCGACACCGACCTCCTCGCTGCCGACGAGCGCGAGGAGCGCGTCGCGGGCGCGGGTCGACTCACCGAGGTTCGCCAGGGCCTTCGCACCCGTCAGCCGCAGGCGGTCGTCGGCCTCGTCGGGGGGAGTGCCCTCGACGACCTCCACGGCGGCCTCCGGCCGGTCGTCGGTGACGAGCAGGTCGGCGAGCTCGTTGCGCACCTCCGCCGGGTCCTCGACCGCGTCGAGGGCCTCGCGGAGGACCGGCTCGGCGCGGTCGGGTCGGCCGAGCGCGAGCAGCACGCGGGCGCGCACGAGCCACCACGCGGCGACGTGCGGCTGCAGGACCGTCAGGCGGCCGAGGACCTCGTCGGCGCGCCCCAGGTCCTCCGCGTCGACGTACGCGTCGGCCAGCGCGGCCAGCACCCACGGCTGGTCCCGCTCGAGCCGGTCCGCCTCCACCAGGTCGCGGACCGCGTCCGGCAGACGTCCGGGCACCGCGGCGTACACCTGCCCGCGCGTGCCCAGCGCCCACGCGTACTCGGGAGCGAGCGCGACCGCCCGGTCGAGGTGCCCGAGGGCGACCTCCCACTGCTCGCGGCGCCGGGCCAGCTCCCCCAGCAGGGCGTGCACGACGGGACTCTCCGGCGCGACGGCGAGCGCCCGGGCCAGCAGGTCGTCCGCCTCGTCCGGCCGGTCCGGGGACACCGCGTCGATCGCCAGCTCGGCCGCGCCGACGAGAGCCGAGACCGACGTCGGCGCGAGCGTCACGGCGTGCCGCCACGCGTCGAGCGACGCCTCGCGCTCGCCCCGGTCCTGCAGCAGCGACGCGAGGCTCTCCCACAGCGGCCCGCTCGTCGGGTCGAGGTCGAGCGCGGCGCGCAGGTGCTGCTCGGCCGCGTCGAGGTCGCCGCGCTGACGCAGCAGGTCGCCGAGCACGTACCGCACGAACGTGTCGTCGGGGCGCTCCTGCACGAGCCGCCCCAGGTCGTAGAGGGCGACCTCCTGGTGGTCGAGCGACCACAGCGCCTGCGCGCGGAGCACCCGCGCCCAGTGGTCGTGGGGGTCGAGCGCGAGCGCCTTCTCGAGCTCCTGCAGGGCCTCCTCGACCTCGCCCTGCAGCCCGACGGTCCAGCCGAGCAGCGCATGCAGGTCGGGGGCGTCGAGCTCGGTCGCGAGCGCGTCCCGGGCCGCCTCCTCCGCCTCGTGCTCCCGCCCCAGGCCGACGAGCGCGCGGATGCGGTACCGGACCGCTGCGTCCGGGCGGGTCTCGTCGAGGGTGTCGGCGCACACGAGGACGTCGTCCCACCGCTCCGCGGAGAGGAGCAGGGCCGCGCGGCGCTCCAGCAGGTCGGTGCCCTCCGGCCCGACCGCACCCACGGCGAGCGCCTCCGCCACCGCCTCGTCGGACCGTCCCGTCTGCTCCAGCACCTCGGCGCGCAGCATCCGGGCGTCCGGCGACAGCGGCTCGGACGCGGCGAGGGCGTCGAGCGACGCGAGGGCGTCGTCGGGCAGGCCGGCGCGGGCCTGCGCACGGGCGAGCTCGTCGAGGAGGTCCGGAGTCGGGTCGAGCTCGTGGGCGCTGCTGACCAGCCGCAGCGCGTCGTCGTACCGGCGCGCGCGGGCGTACGCGTGCGCGCCGCGCAGGCGGGCGTCGACCCGGTCGGCCGTCGGCACGTCCCCCAAGGTGTCGCCCAGCTCGACGAGGACGTCCCACGCCCGCCAGTCGTGCGGGGCGCGCGGCGCGGACCGCAGCAGGTGGTCGTACGCGTCGCGCGGGTGCCCGGCGTCGCGCAGCGCGATCGCGTAGTAGCGACGCTGGTCGGGGGTGTCCTCGCCCTGGTCGAACGCGCGCCGCAGGACCTCGCACGCGTCCTCCGCCCGGCCCGAGTACAGCAGGACGACACCGTGCGCGAAGCTCACGACCCCGCGCCCGATCTCCGTGCCGCCGGCCTCGAACGCGTCGACGGCCTCCCGGAACTCCCGCTCGGCGTCGGACGTCTCGCCGCGCTCGCGGTGCACCAGGCTGAGCAGCGCGTGCGCGGAGCCGCGCGCCGCGAGGACCTCGATGCCGCGGTCGTCGGCACGTCGCCCCGTCCGTGCGGAGGCCCGCCCGTCGCCGTCCACCGACCCGCTGCCCACGGCGGAGGCCGGCGGGCGGGAGCGAGCACCGGGGCGCGGTCGCAGCCGGCGCAGCGCGACCCGGGCTGCTCGTTCCGCCTCGTCGAGCCGGCCGCCCTGCAGCGCGATGCGGCCGTCCGCGAGCACCGGCCACAGCTCCGGGTCGAACTCGCCGTCCCACCGCTCGGGACCGCCGACCTCGGGCGGGCGGGACGGCAGCGACGGCAGGATCGGCGGGGTGCCCGGCATCCGGCGGTCGGTCATCACTGCCGTCCGGCGCCGATGCGGTGCGGCAGCGACGAGCCCGTGCCTGACGTCCCGAGCCCCGACGTGCCGGTCGAGCGGTGCTGCCACATCCGGGTCACCGCGGCGGCGAGGACGTCCGGTCCGGCGTCGCCCTCCAGGCGTGCGACCCACGCGGCGTTGAGCAGCTCCAGCAGGGTCTCGGGCCGGGCGGGCACGACGGGCTCGGGTCCGTCGCCGGGGGCGCGGGCCAGGTCGCCTCGCCGCTCCTCGACGGCCTGCCACTGCTCGACCGTCAGGGGCGGGTAGGTGAGGCGGACGTCGCGCAGGGCCTGGACCGCGGCGGTCACCAGGGCGTCGACCCAGTCGTCGCCGGGCGCCGCACCGGCCCCGCCCGGGACGCCGGCCTCGGCAGGCGCGGCTCCGCCGGGCCCGCCACCGGCGAGGGGGGTGGGTGCGAGCGCGCGGGTCGCGCGCTCCCGGAGGCTCGCGAGCGTCTCGACGGCCTGCCACTGCTCGGCCGTCAGGGGCGCGGACGTGACGTCGGCGTCGTGCAGGGCCTGGACCGCGGCGGCGACCCGGGCGTCGAGCCCGTCGTCCTCGTGCGCGGCGCCGGCACCGGCCCCGCCGGGCTCCTCACCGCCGCCGACACCGCCGCCGTCACCGCCTCCGGCGGTCGTCACGGGCGCGAGCGTCCGGGTCGTGCGCTCCCACAGGCTCGCGAGCGTCTCGACGGCCGCCGACAGCCCGTCGTCGGACGCGGGCGGCGTGAGCGAGCGCAGGACCCCGAGGACCAGCCGGGCACGGTCCACGTCGCGCGGCCGGGCGTGCGCGCGCACGTCCGCGCCGTGCGGCTGCAGCCGCAGCAGCAGCGCCGCGCAGCCGTAGGCGGGCCCCATCGTCCAGGCGGCGAACGCGTCGCCGAACAGCTCTGCCAGCTCCGCGTCGTCGCACTCGGCCGGGACCTGCTCGCGGATCGCGGCCCGCAGGTCCGTGATCATCGGGTCGTCCCACAGGGCGACGCCGACCTCGTGCGCGGCGAGCGGCAGACCCCACACGGACCACTCGGGGAACCCCATCTTGATGACGCTGTCCATCGCGCTGCTCAGCGCCGACTGCGACGCGGGGATCGAGACGAACCGCGTCGACGCGAGCCCCCCGAGCAGGAACTCGCTCATCTCGCAGATCCGCCCGTCGAGGCCCGTCTCGCGGACCGTCAGCCCGCCGAGGAAGTCGACGTACTCGACGAACAAGGGCCGCGCCTGCTCGTGCAGGAGCGTGTCGAACGCGCTCCACAGCTCGCGCGGCGCCCCGGCCGCGGTCCGTGCGGCGAGGTCGTCGAGGGCCGTCGTGAGGACCCGGCAGCGGGTGTCGAGGCTGCGCTCGAGCTGGCCGGTGCGGTCCTTGAGGTCGACCTGGGCGCGCACGACGCGCACGAGCGGCCGGCGGGGGGCGTCGACCTGGGACCGGATGCCCTCGACCTGCGCCGACATCCCGTTGACGAGGTCGAGCAGCTGCACCTCGGTCCCGTCGGCGGCGACGCCGACGAGGCTCTCGCTGAGCGCGTCCTCGACGAGGGGGTTGAGGCGGACGAACCCCCGGAGCTGGTTGATGACGTCGTTGAGCTCCGCGAGGCCCTCGTACGCGGCCTTCGAGCTCGACTCGACGACGTCCGAGATCGCGGCCATCTGCGCGTTGCGGCGCTCCGCGAGCTCGACGGCGTGGCGGACCTTCTCGACGTCGCTGCGCAGCGTCGAGATCCGCAGCGCCAGCAGGTCCTGCGCGGGCGTCGGCATGGTCACGGCTCCTCTCGGGCCGGGGCGGTGGCGCACCACCGCAGGACGGTCGCCTCGACGCGGCGGAGGTCGGCGTCGTCGGCGTCCCAGTGGGCGCGGCGCCAGCGCCACGCGGCGTCCAGGACGGTCGGGACGGGCGGCGCGGGCGTGCCGGGGTCGTCGTCGGTCGCGTCGGTCGCGTCGGTCGTGTCGGTCCCGTCGTCGTGCCGCGCGCCGAGCCGGAGGGCGAGCGCTGCGGCGCGGGTCGCGTCGTCGTGCCGCAGGTGGACGGTGTGCCGGTCGAGCTGGGCGACGAGCCCGGTCGCGAGGTCGGCCAGCACGAGCGCGGTGGCGCGGGGCACGGGCTGCGCGCCGGGCAGGAGCAGCAGGAGCGGGCGGACGACCTCGCGCGCGGTGAGCGCCGGGCCGGGACGCCCGGTGGCGGCGCTGATCGCCTCGAGCGTCGCGGCCATGACCTCGACGCGCCGGTCCCACGGCGGGTGCGAGTCGCTCTCGGCGGCCGTCCGTCCGGGGTCGATGCGCAGCGTCACGCACGCGAGCGGGTAGGTCGCGCCGAGCGCGTAGGTCGCGAACACGTCGGCGGCGTACTCGTGCGCCCAGCCGCTGCCGTCGCCGGCCGGCACCCCGACGGCCGCGGTCTCGGCGACGGCCTGCGCGAGCGGACGGTCGCCGCGGCGCAGCTCGCTCGCGCTCTCCAGGGTGTCGACGACGTGGTGCCCGAGCTCGTGCGCGAGGACGGGCAGGTCCCACACGGACGCGGGCGGGAACCGCAGCCGCAGCAGCCACGCGACGTGGTTCATCGACTCGGTGCCGGGGGCGAGCGCCAGCGTGACGGGCGTCCGGACGCGCGACGCGGACTGGAGCCACGACGTGAGCCGGTCGGCGGCGTCGAGGAGCCCGCCGTCGAACCCGTGCGTCCGCACGAGACTGGTCGCGAGCAGGCTGAACAGCTCGGCGTGCACGGACTCGGCACGGGTCTGCGCGCCGGCGAGGCGCGTCCACTCCTCGTCGTCGCGTGCGAGCAGGTCGGCGCGGACGTCGTGCAGCAGGGCCCGCAGGTCACTCTCGGTCCCCGGCGCGAGCGCGTCCCGCAGCAGGGGCGCGTCGAGGAGCGCCACGGTCCGGTCGAGCCGGGCGGTCTCGGCGCGGCGGCGGACGGTGTGCAGCTGGTCGGTGTCGGGCAGGGTCACACCGGCCCCCAGGCCCGCAGGACGACCGTGCGCGCGCCGGTCACGAACCCCGGACCCGGGCGCCCGTCGGTGAAGTCCACGGCGATGAGGACGGCGGCCGCGACGACGACGAGCAGCGCGCCGGCAGTGAGGACCGCGAGGTGCGGGACGGTCACGGAGAAGAACGAGAGCAGCCCTGCGGCGCCGACGATCGCGGCGACGATGCCGGACAGGACCTTCGCGAGCCGCTGGAACTGCGCGCGGATGGCCCGCAGCGCGTCCGTCGCGCGGTCGACGCCGTCGACGCCGAGCGCGGCCTCGGGTGCGAGCCCGGCGGCGGCCTCGCGGACGGGGTCGACGGCGATGACCCACCCGACGACGGCCGGCGCCGCCTCGCCGTCCTGCAGGCGGTGCACGAGCCCCCGCACGTCGTCGCGCGCCGACGCGAGGAACGACGCCGGGATGAGGCGCGCGAGCGCGGCGAGCGCCTTCTCGACGATCTGCGCGCCGAGCTTGACGAACCGGTGCGCGTACTCGCCGAGCCGGGTCTTGCCGCCGATGTTCTTGATGAGGTCGTCGACCCCGCCGGGGGCCCGTTCGAGGGCCTTCGTCACGGCGTCGGACATGACGGACGCGGCCGAGGCGGTCACGGCGTCGAGGGTCGTGTCGAGCTCGCGGCGCAGCCGGTCGGTCGCCGCGCCGACGTCGGCGGACGGCTCGGACGCGGCGAACCCCCGCGCGGCGGGCGCGTCGGCGGTGTCGAGGACGGTCGCCACGTCGTCGAGCGCGCCGACGGCGTCGTGCAGCGGGGCCGTGTCGCGCGGTGCGCCCTCCGCCCCGACGGCTGCCCCGGCGGCGAGCAGGGCCTGCCCGACGGACAGGTCGGCGAGGACCTCGGCGAGGGCGTCGTCGACGGTCACGGGCTCGGCGGGCGCCCGCGGGCCTGCGTCGCCCGTCGCGTCGAACCCGCGCTCGGCTCCGGTGGCCTGCTCGGTCCGCGCCGCGGCGGCGGCCTCGAGCCGCTCCACGAGCTGCGGGTCGGGGACCGGGTCCTCCTCCAGCGAGCGCAGGAGCAGGCGGGCCTCGCGGGCCACCGATCGGGTGGACCCGGCCAGGGACTGCGTCGTCGTCATGGTCGTCGCCCCCTGCGCACCTGTGGCGTCGTCCTGTCCAGTTTGCGCGCAATCGCGCGCTATGTCAGCAGGTGACGCGGGTGATCACGGGCGGCGTCAGTGCCGGTGCCCGCCGCCCGACACGCGCCCCGGGGCGAGGCGCACCGCGGACACGGCGGCGACCGCGGTCGTCAGCGGGATCGCCAGGACCAGGCCGATCGACCCGGCGAGGGTGCTGACGACCTGCTCCGCGAACGCGCCTGACGTGAGCGTCATCCCGAGCGGCTGCTCGTAGAGCTCGAGCAGCAGCAGGACGGGCAGCGACGCCCCGGCGTACGCGAACGCGATCGTGTAGACGGTCGACGCGATGTGGTCGCGCCCGATCCGCATGCCGCGCCCGAACAGCGACCGCCACGACGCGGCGGGGTCGGCCGCGCGCAGCTCGAACACCGCGGACGCCTGCGTGATCGTCACGTCGTTGAGCACGCCGATCCCCGCGAGCACGACGCCGCTGAGGAAGACGCCCTGCAGGATCCGGACCCCGTCGTCGCCGAGCAGCCGCGCGAGCTGGTAGGTGTCCTCGGTCGACCCGGGGTGCAGGTGCGCGACGCGCGCGCCGACCACACCGAGGACCGTGACGAGCAGCAGGCCGCCCAGGGTGCCGAGCAGCGCGGTCGTCGTGCGCAGCGAGAACCCGTGCGCGAGGTACAGCACGACGACCACGACGAGCGTCGCCGCGGACAGCGTCGCCACCAGCGCGGGCTGACCCTGCACGAGCGCGGGCACGAGGTGCACGGCCAGGACGAGGAACGCGATCGCGAGGCCGACCAGCGCCCGCAGCCCGCGCATGCCCGCGACGAGGACGGTGACCAGCGCGAACGCGAGCGCGAACGCCGTGAGCGGGACGCCGCGGCGGAAGTCGCCCCACGCCCAGACCTCGTCGCCGGTGTCGTCGGCGGGGTAGTGCTCCAGGACGACGGACGTGCCCGGCGGGACGTCGGCGCGGGTCAGCCCGGACGTCGCGATGACCTCGACCGTGGTGCCCGCCGCCGAGCCCGAGGTGACCTCCGCGCTCACGTGCAGGCAGCGGACCGTGGTCGGGACCGACCCGTCGGGCTCCATGTCCTCGACCGTGCCGTCGCACGTGTCCCACCGGGAGCCGACGACCTGCGCGGGCACCCGCTCGACCTCGACGTCCACGAACCCGGTGTCCGGGCGGGTGTCCTCGCCGGGCCACGTGAGGGCCGTGCCGAGGACCGCGGCGAGCGTCGCGAGCACGACGAGCGCGACGAGGACGACGCCCGTGCGGGACGTGCCCGTCGGGCGCGGGCGGGTGGTGGTCTCGACGCTCACGCGGGCATTCTGCCGTCGGTCGCGGGTTCGGGCGCGGTCCCGTCGACGGGTGCGGCCGCGGTCGTGGGTGCGGCGCTCAGCCGGACGAGCAGCGCCGCGAGGGCCGTCGTCACGGGGATCGCCAGGACCAGCCCGATCGAGCCGACGAGCGTCCGGACGGCCTCCTCGGCGACCTCGCCGCTGGTCAGCACGCCCAGCAGGCCGCGGTCGGTGAGGCTCACGAGCAGCACCAGCGGCAGGGCCGCGCCGACGTACGCGAAGACGATCGTGTAGACGGTCGACGCGATGTGGTCCCGGCCGATCCGCATGCCCTGCCCGACGAGTTCGCGCCACGTGCTGCCCGGACGTGCCGCGTGCAGCTCCCACACCGCGGACGCCTGCGTGATCGTCACGTCGTTGAGCACGCCCAGCCCGGCGAGCACCATGCCGCACAGCAGCACGGACCGCAGCCGGACCTCGGGTGCCGCCGCCATCAGGTCCAGCGCGTACTCGCCCGACAGGCCTGTGAGGTGCGCCTCGCCGCCCGCCCACGCCGCGATCGCCGCCGTCGCGACGAGGCCGACGAGCGTCCCGGCGAGCGCCGTCGACGTCCTGACCGAGACGCCGTGGGCCAGGTACAGGACCGCGTACATGATGACGACGCTGGTCACGAGCGCGACCGCGACCGCGGGACGCCCCTGCAGCAGCGCGGGCAGCGTGAACGTCCCGACGACCAGCAGCCCCGCCCCGAGCCCGACGAGCGCCGCGAGGCCGCGCCAGCGCGCCACGAGCACGACCAGCCCCGCGAACACGGCCGCGAGCAGCAGCATCGGCGGGCCGCGCTCGAAGTCGGCGAACAGGTACGTCGTCGTCATCACGGGGTCAGCCGGCGCGGGCTGCGTGAGGTCGGTCCCGACGTCGGGCGTCGTCAGCGCCGCGACCCGCAGCCGGTCGCCGACCGCGACCTCCGGGACGTACTCGGGCGGCACGTGCACGTCGACGACGTCACCGTCGTCGAGCCGGACCGACGCCTGGTCCATGCCGGTCGCGTCGGGCCTGACGTCGACGACCTCGCCCGCGGTGTACGACATGCCAGGGCCCGCGGTGTCGATCACGGGCGGGCGGGCGTCGGCGTCGGGCCACAGCCACCACGCCCCGACGAGCGTCAGCAGCAGCACCGGCACGAGCGTCGAGGCGAGCACCAGCCGGGCCCGGGCCGCCGTCGCGCGCCGTGCGGCGACGGCGGTCGCGGTCAGCGGCGGGTCGTCGAGGGGCGTGTCCGTCGACAGGTGGCTGTGGGGCACGTCCCAGCATCGGCCACGGCGTGCCGCGGCCCGACGACCGACGCGCCGGGCGGACGGCGCCAGGTCCCGATGCGGGCGTCCGCGGCGTGCGCGGTCCGTCCCGACGGCCGGGACGTGCGGCCCTCGTCCGAGCTGCCAAGAGACCTACGACCTGGCTAGGTCACCACCACCTATGTCAGTGTGGACGAGTGATCGACATCCTGGTCCTCGGGGTCCTGCGCCACGGTCCGGTGCACGGGTACGAGCTCAAGCGACGCGTCCAGCGGCCCACGCTGCGTCCGCTGAGCAACAACTCCCTGTACCCCCTGCTGCGGCGCTTCGAGGAGCGCGGCGCGGTGACCAAGCAGGTCGAGACCGCCCACGGGCGGCCCGCCCGGAACACCTACGCCCTCACCGCCGCGGGGCACGAGCTCTTCCACGAGCTCGTCACCACGATGACCCCCGACCAGGCGGGCCGGGACGAGGACTTCCTGCTGCGCGTCGGGTTCTTCGCCGAGATGACCACCGACGAACGGCTCGGGGTCCTGTCGGCGCGCGACGCCGCACTCGAGGTGCAGATGGCGCAGGCGACCGAGCTCCTCGCCCAGGTCCGGGACCCCGACGGCTGGCGCGCCCGGTCGATGCACCACCTGCTGGACCAGCTCGCCCGCAACCGCGCGTTCGTGGCCGAGCTCGTCGAGGTCGTCGCCCGCGACGGCGGCGGGCGGTGACCGGGGTCGACGTCGAGGTCGGGGCGGAGCGGGTCTCCCTCGGCGCGGTCGCGCGGTTCGGACTCCTGGTCGGACCGGTCCTCAGCATGCTCGACTCGAGCGTCGTGAACGTGGCGGTGCCCGTCATCGCCGACGACCTGGGGGCGGGCCTGCACGAGGTGCAGTGGGTGGTCAGCGGCTACCTGATGGCCCTGGGGCTCTCGCTCGCCGCCACGTCCTTCCTCGCGCGGCGGTTCGGGACGCTGCGGGTCTACACCGTGAGCGCGGTCGCGTTCGTCCTCGTGTCCGCCGGGTGCGCGCTCGCCTCGGACGTGGGCGTGCTGATCGCGCTGCGTGCGGCGCAGGGCCTCGCGGGTGCGCCGCTCGTCCCCCTGGCGCTGAGCATCCTGCTCGGCGGCGCGGGCGCGCGCGGCGGCACGATCCCGGTCTCCGCCGCGCTCGTGCTGTTCCTCGCACCGGCGCTCGGCCCGAGCCTGGGCGGCCTGCTCCTCGCCGGCGGCGACTGGGAGTGGATCTTCCTGGTGAACGTCCCCGTCGGCGTGCTGGGCGTCGCGGCCCTCGTGCGCGTCCCGCGCGGGGTGGGGTCGCCGCCCGACCCCGGGGCGCGGTTCGACCCGGCCGCCTTCGCCGTGCTCGCCGTCGGGCTCGTCCTCGCGCTGTTCGGCGCGTTCGAGGCGACCGCGTCGGGGTGGGGGTCGGTCGACGCGGCATGCAGCCTCGTCGCCGGCCTGCTCCTGCTGGTCGTCTACGTCTTCTGGGCGCCGCGGCGCGCCCACCCACCCGTCGACCTGGCCATGGTGCGGAGCCGACCGGCGGTGCTCGGCCTCGGTCTGCAGGTCGTCTGCTCGGTCGTCGCGTTCGGCACGGTCTTCCTGATGCCCGTCTTCACCGAGTCCGTGCAGGGGCACACGGCCGTGCAGACAGGTGTCGCGCTGCTGCCGCAGGGGGTCCTCATGGGCGTCGGCACGTGGGCGGGGCAGCGCCTGGCCGCCCGGGTGCCGCTCCGCACGCTCGTGACGGGCGGGTTCGTGGGCCTCGCCGGGGCGAGCCTGCTGCTCCTGACGCTGGACCTGTCGACGCCGCTCTGGGTCGTGGCCACGATCCTGTCCGGGAGGGCGCTCGCCGTCGGGCTGGTCACCACACCGCTGCTGGTGGCGCTGCTGGCACCCCTGGCCGAGCACCAGCTCGCCGACGGGAACACCCTGTTCAGCATCGTCCAGCGGGTCGGCGGGTCCGTCGGGGTGAGCGTCCTCGCCGCGGTCGTGGCCGGGGCGACGACCCCGGCCGTCGCGGTCGACCGGTTCCACGTGGCCGGCGGCGTCCTGGTCGCCCTCGCGGCTCTCGCGGCCGTGGGGTCGCTGTTCCTCCGGGAGGTCGGGCCTGTCGACGGCCCCCGCCGCGCCGGGGTCAGTCGCCCTTGACGTTGACGAGCTGGTGCAGGACGTGCCGGACCTCGACCAGGTCGGCGGCGTCCGCCATCACCCGGTCGATGTCCTTGTACGCCGCGGGGATCTCGTCGAGGAACGCGTCGGTGTCCCTGTACTCGATCCCCGCCATCGACTCGCGGAGCTGGTCGCGCGTGAACAGCTTCCGCGCCGCCGTCCGGGAGTACTCGCGCCCCGCACCGTGCGGCGACGAGCACAGCGACAACGGGTCGCCCTTGCCGACGACCACGTACGACGCGGTGCCCATCGACCCCGGGATCAGCCCCGGGTCACCGGCCCGCGCCCGGATGGCGCCCTTGCGGGACACCCACACGGACTTCCCGAAGTGCGTCTCCTGCTCCGTGAAGTTGTGGTGGCAGTTGACCCGCTCCGCCTCGACGAGGTCCTCGCCCATGTGCTCGGCGACCGCCGCGACGACCCGGTCCATCATCTCCTCGCGGTTGAGGCGGGCGAACTCCTGCGCCCACCGCAGCTCGCGCACGTACGCCCAGAACTCGGGCGTCCCCTCCACGAGGTACGCGAGGTCCCGGTCGGGCAGGTCGATCCACCACTTCGCGCACAGCTCCGCGGCGACGCGGATGTGGTGCTGCGCGATCTTGTTGCCCACACCGCGCGACCCCGAGTGCAGGAACAGCCACACCGTCCCCGACTCGTCAGCCGTGACCTCGATGAAGTGGTTCCCCGACCCGAGCGACCCGAGCTGCAGCGCCCACCGTCCCAGGTACGAGCCCGGGTCGAACTCCGCCCGCGCGGCGGCGTCCTCCAGCGTCGCGACACGCGCCTGCGCGCTCGGCGTCAGGCGCTGGTTCGCCGCGCCCGCCGACAGCGGGACCGTCCGCTCGATGCGCTCGCGCAGCGGCGTCAGGCTCCCCGCCGCGCGCAGCTGCTCCGCGGACCACTGCGTGCGGACCGCGATCATCCCGCAGCCGATGTCGACGCCGACCGCCGCGGGGATCAGCGCGCCGAGCGTCGGGATCACCGAGCCGACGGTCGCGCCCTTGCCGAGGTGCGCGTCGGGCATGAGCGCGACGTGCGGGTAGACGAAGGGCAGGGTGGACGTGGCGATCGCCTGGTCCCGAGCCTTGTCGTCGAGGATCGAGGCCCAGGAGACCAGCGTCTTCGTGAGGTGCTGGCGTGTCATGGTGGGCGATCCTGGCAGCGTGTCCCCGGGATGTCGCCCGGTTTCGGCCCCGTACGCGCCCCGGGACGATTTCCCCTCCCCGGACGGGTGCCGCGTCGCTAGCGTGACGCGCATGAACGGTCGCCCCCCGGTGCAGGTCTTCCTCGGCGTGCTGCTCCTGACGTTCGGGGTGGTGGCGCTGCTCGTCCAGCTCGACGTGATCACCGCCGACCTCGGCCAGATCGCGGCCGACTGGTGGCCGCTCGTCGTCATCGGGATCGGCGTCGCGGCGCTCGTCACGGTGCCGCGGGCGTGGGTCGGGCCGACGCTCATCATCGCCGTCGGGACGCTGTTCCTGCTGCAGACGCTCGACCTCGTCGAGTTCGACGTGTGGGACGTCCTGTGGCCCGTCGCGATCATCCTCGTCGGGCTCGCGCTGCTCACGCGCGTGGGCCGCAACCACGACCAGGACGACGTCGTGAACTCGACGGTCGTCTGGTGGGGCTCGCAGCGCCGCTCGCGGTCGAAGACGTTCCGCGGCGGGAGCCTCACGGCGCTCATGGGCGGCATCGAGCTCGACCTGCGCGACGCGGACATCGTGGGCCGCGCCGAGATCGCGGTGTTCGTCATGTGGGGCGGCGTCGAGATCAAGGTGCCGCCGACGTGGCGCGTGCACGTGAGCGGCCTGCCGCTGCTCGGTGGGTGGGACGACAAGACGAAGACGCCCGCCAACCCCGACGCGCCGCAGCTGCTCGTGCACGTCACCGCCGTGATGGGCGGTGCGGAGGTCAAGCCCGCGAAGGTGCTCGACGCGAAGACGCTCTAGCGGTCCGACCCGCAGGGCTGCCGGGGACCGGCACGTCAGAGCAGCGGCTGGCCCTGGCCCACGACGACGGGGCCGCCGACGCCGCGCGGACCGCGTGCCCGGCCGTCGCCGTGCGGGCGCTCGGGCAGGTAGGCGTGCCCGACGACCATGCTCGGACGGCCCGGGTCGGACGCCTCGATGAGGACCGCGGGGGCGTCCACGCCGTCGAGGCGGCCCTCCCAGCCGACGACGCCGCACACCGCACCGGAGTCCCGCACCCACGCGCGGGCCTGCTCGGCCGTCTCCGGACCGCCGGGGAACGACTGCACGACGCGGTGCCGGCCGTCGTGCGTCATCGCGAACGTCACGAGCGGCGACTCGCCGCCGAGGACCGCGTCGAGCGCGTGCTCCAGGGCGCGCAGACCCAGGTCCTGCGCGGTCGGCGACGGGGGCTGCGGCAGGTCGCCGGGGGTCCGGTACGCGGACGAGGCAGGTGCGCCGGACGGTGCGCCGCCCGCGTCGGACCTCGCGTCCTGCGCGGCGGCCGTCCGGCGCGGCAGCGCGGCACCGGCGGCCGGCGGGCGCGGCTGCGGGACGTCGAACGCCGGGGTGGGCGTGGTCGCCCCGGGGACCTCCTCGGGCAGCCCGGCGACCGCGAGGTGCGCGGCCGCAGCCGTCACGTAGCCCACGGCCCAGTCGGGGGTGACGCCGATGTCCCAGCGTGCGCGGATGTCGTCGAGCGGCAGCACCGCGGCCTCGCCGTCGGGCGAGACGACCGCGGGCGTCGGGACCGGGCCCGCGGTCCGCAGCACCCAGTGCGCGCCGGGCGTGCGCGCGACGACCAGGTCGCCGACGACCGTGCCGAGCGCCGCGACGACGCCCTCCGGCACCACGGCGCCGGGCTGCGCGGCCCAGCCCGCGTACGTGTCGTGGACCAGCCGGGCGACGGCCGAGACGTCCGCGACGTCGGACCGGCTCGCCCGGACGTGAGCGCGGAGCGCGTCGAGGTTCGCCTCCTCGCCGGCCGTGAGCGGTCGTAGCCCGGGCACGGTCGCGGCCGGTGCGGTGGACAGCCGGTCGTCGCTCATACCGTGCCGATCGACGGCCCTGGTGGCGGCCTTGAGCGGCGCGTGCCGGGTTCCTCCGGATGGCCGTCGCCCGCGGGTGCCCCCCCGCGGACGGCCCGGGTCCGACGTGCGCCCGACCCGGCGACGCGCGTCTCCCCGGCGGGCGGCGCCCAGCTCTGATGGTTAGCCTGGCCGCCGGGCGGGACGCCGTGTCCTCTCCGCCTGCGCGTCCGGACCAGGCCCTCGCCCCGACCCGCCGTCGAGCGCCCCCGAGCCGACCAGCCCAGACCCCGCCGACCGCCGATCGCAGGAGCCAGCATCCGCCTTCCTCTCGTCGCCGCAGCCGTCGCCGCCGTCCTCGTCGTCGGCGGGACCGGCGCCTGGGTGCGGGCGGAGGCCGTGCAGGACCAGGAGCAGGCGGCCGAGGCCGCGCAGGAGCGCGTCGACGGGACCGTGGCCGCGGCGTCCGCCGATGCGGAGCACCGGGAGGCCGCCGACGCGGCCGTCGTCGGGGCGGCCGCGGACAGCACCCGGGGCTCCGCGCGGGACGCCCTGGTGACGGCGGCCGAGCAGGCGCGCGCGACGCTCGCCGCGAGCGAGGGGGCCGTCGCCGACGACACCGTCCGGCAGACCCTCGCGGCGGCGCTCGCCGAGGCCGACGCGGCGCTCGCGGCCGACACGGCGTCCGTCGCGACGCTGCGACGCGTGACCTCCACGACCGCGGCCGCGCAGACGGCCACCGCGGACGCCCAGGCGCAGTGGACACAGGCGCAGGAGCAGGCCGCGGCGGCCGCCGCCCGCACGCCCCGACCGGCGTCGACCGGTGGGACGACCGCAGCCGCCGCGCCGCCGTCCTGCGAGACGACCTACACCGGCCCGCCGTTCTACACGTCGCCCGCGACCGAGGGTGGCGACGGCTCGAACGGCAAGCTGCCGCCGTCGGCGCTCGCGGCGATCTCCTGGGACGTCGACCCGCGCGGCACGCCGTACTACCTGCGCACCGACGCGGCCGCGGCGCTCGAGCGCCTCAACACCGCCTTCCGGGCGCGGTTCGGGCACGACCTCGGCCTCGACCTCACCTACCGGGACTTCGCGACGCAGGTCGCGATGCGCGAGGCGCTCGGGACGGTCGCCGCGACTCCCGGCACGTCCTCGCACGGGACCGGCCTCGCGCTCGACGTCCCGGAGCTGCCGTGCGAGTACGGGTGGGGGACGCCGCAGCGTGACTGGCTCGTCGCGAACGGGCCGTCGTACGGGTGGGTCGTGCCGTCGTGGGCGCGCCAGAACGGCTCCAACCCGGAGTACTGGCACTTCGAGTACCGCGGCTGACGACCTTCCTGCGCCGTCGCGCCCGCGGGCCCCGGTGAGGCGACGCCGCCGCGCCTCGCCCGCGTCACGCGCGGTCGGACGCCTCCGGGCGCACCGCGTCGGACGACGACGGGACCGTGGCCAGCGACACCAGGCCGCCCGCGACGAGCAGTCCCGCGCACACGAGCATCGCGACCCGGTGCCCGTCGGCGAGCGTCGCGGGGTCGGTCAGGCCCGTCCCGACGCCCGCGACGAGCGGCAGGACCGCGATGCCCAGCAGCCCCGCGACGCGGGCGACCGCGTTGTTGACGCCCGACGCCACGCCGGCGAGACGGTCGGGGGCCGCGGCGAGCGCGGTCGTCGTCAAGGGCGCGACGACCGCGGCGAGCCCGAGGCCGAAGAGCAGCACCCCCGGCAGCACCGCGGTCAGGTAGGGCGCGTCCGGCCCGATCCCGGCGAGCAGGACGGTCGCTGCGGCGCAGACCAGCGGTCCGACGGTCATCGGCAGGCGCGGGCCGAGCCGGACGCCGAGCGCCCCCGACGTCGACGACAGCAGGAGCAGCAGCACGGTCACGGGGACGGGTGCGAGCCCGGCGGCGAGCGGCGAGTAGCCGGAGACGACCTGGAGGGTGAGGACGAGGAAGAAGAACACGCCCGACAGCGCCGCGTAGACGAGGAGCGTCGCGGCGTTGGTGCCGGCGAACGGTCGCCAGCGGAACAGGGCGGGTGGGACGAGCGGTGCGGCGGCGCGCGACTCCACCACGACGAACGCCACGAGGGCCGCGACACCGGCGGCGAGCGCGGCGGCGACGGCCGGCCGGAGCGTGCCGTCCTCCGTCCAGGCGGTGAACGCCCAGGTCAGCGCAGCCAGACCGGCGGCGGCCAGGACCGTGCCCGCGACGTCCAGGCGGCGGACCGCGTCGGGGTCGACGCTCTCCGGCACGGCCCGCAGCGCGACGACCACGACGACCGCCGCGAGCGGCAGGTTGATCCCGAACACCCACCGCCACGACGTGACCTCGACGATCCACCCGCCGAGGAACGGCGCGAGCGCCCCCGCGATGCCGCCCAGCCCCGACCACGCGCCGATGGCCCGCCCGCGGTCCTCACCGGCGAACGTCGACTGGATGATCGCGAGCGACCCGGGTGTCAGCAGCGCACCGCCGACGCCCTGCAACGCACGCGCCGCCACGAGCAGCCCGACCGTCGGGGCCAGCGCGCACGCGAGCGACGCGACCGCGAACCAGACGACGCCGACGAGGAACACCCGCCGCCGCCCGAACCGGTCGCCGAGCGACCCGCCGAGCAGCAGGAACGCCGCGAGCGTCAGCCCGTACCCGTTGACCGTCCACTGCAGGTCCGCGGTGGACGCGTCGAGCTCCGACGCGATGCGGGGCAGCGCGATGGTGACGACCGTCGCGTCGATGAACGCGAGCGCCGACCCGAGGACGGTCGCGACGAGCACCCACCGGCCGCGCGCGGACCGGTAGGCGACGGGGGCGCCCCGAGAGGCGTCAGCGGGGCCTGTCACGGTCGCGGCTCGGCTGCACCCGCTTCGGCTCGCCCGGCATCTTCGGGTACTCGGGCGGGTACGGCAGGTCGCCGTGCCCCTCGTCCTGCTCCTGCCGGTCGGCGAGCTCGAGCAGCGACTCGATCGAGTACCGCGGGGCGGCGCGCGCGACGAGCGGGGCGAACAGGTCGCCGACCTCGGCGAACCGCGCGGGCATGGTCGTGACGTCGAAGTCGTCGGGGTGCACGTCGCCGACCTCGTCCCAGCGCAGCGGTGCGGAGACGGTCGCGCGGGCGTTCGTGCGGATCGAGTACGCGGACGCGATGGTGCGGTCGCGGGCCATCTGGTTGTAGTCGACGAAGATCTTCTGGCCGCGCTCCTCCTTCCACCACTTCATCGTGACCTCGTCGGGCATGCGCCGTTCGAGCTCGCGGCCGAACGCGATGGTCGCGCGGCGCGCGTCGGTGAAGGACCAGCGCGGCTCGATCGGGACGAACACGTGGATGCCGCGCCCGCCCGACGTCTTCGGGGTCCCCTCCAGGCCGTGCTCGGCGAGCAGCTCGCGCACGCGTGGCGCGACGCGCGCCGCGTCGGAGAAGTCGGTGCCGGGCTGCGGGTCGAGGTCGATGCGGATCTGGTCGGGGGAGTCGACGTCGTCGCCCAGCACCGGCCAGGGGTGGAACGTGAGCGTGCCGAGGTTGGCGGCCCACGCGACGACGGCGAGCTCGCTCGGCGCGACCTCGTCGGCGGTCCGGCCGCTCGGGAACGCGATCCGCGCGGTCCGCACGTAGTCGGGGGCGCCCTGCGGGACGCGCTTCTGGTAGAACGCGTCGCCCGTCGAGTCCATCCGGGTCGCGAGCTTCGCGCCCTCGAAGACGCCCTTCGGCCAGCGTTCCAGGGTGGTCGGCCGGTCGAGCAGCGCACCGAGGATGCCGTCGCCGACCGACACGAAGTACTGCACGACGTCGAGCTTCGTCAGCCCGCGCTCGGGGAAGTACACCTTGTCGGGGCTGCTGACGCGGACCGTGCGCCCGCGCACGTCGATCTCGACCGCGGGCGTCTTCGACGGTGACATGCGCCCCACGCTAGGGCCGGGCCCTGACACGCGCCCCCGCAGGTCGACGCGCCGCCCGCGCCGCCCGCGTCGACGGCCCGGCGAGGTGCGGGCCGCGTCGTCAGACGTCGGAGCCGATGAGCCCGCGCTGGTGCGCGACCGACACGGCCTCGGCCCGCCCCGACACCCCGAGCTTCGCCAGCAGGTTCGAGATGTGCACCGACACGGTCTTGCCGGAGATGTAGAGCTTCTCGCCGATCTGCCGGTTCGACAGCCCCTGCGCGACGAGCCCGAGCACCTCGACCTCCCGGGCCGTCAGGACGTCCGCGCCGCCGGCCCGGACTCCCGGCAGGTCGAGCCGTCCCCGGCGGGCGAGCCCGCGCACCGCCGTCGCCAGTGGGACGGCCCCCATGGCGTCGGCGTCCGCCAGCGCGGTCGCCGCTTCCGTGTGCGCCGCGTCCCGCTCGCCGTGCTCCAGCAGCGACTCCGCGAGCCGCCACCGGGTCCGCGCCTCCTCGTAGCGGTAGCCGTAGCCGAACTCGCGCAGCGTCGCGCGCCACGCCTCGGGGTCGTTCTCCCCGACGAGCCGCCCGTGCTCGGCGTGCGCCCGCAGCAGCCACGCCCGCCCCTCGGGACCGAGCACGCCGCCACGCGGACGCCCGCGGTCCGCGGTGGTGCGGGCCCGCTCCAGCAGCCGGTCGCCGAGCGCGACGCGGGCGCTCACGTCCCGGCCGAGCAGCCGCTCCTGCGCGGCCGCGTCGGCGAGCGCCGCGAGGCCCAGCGCGGACAGCCAGATGCCGCCGAGGAAGAAGTCGGACCACTCGCGGCCCAGGTGCTCGATGACCCGCAGCGCGAGGTCGACGGCCGCGTCGAGGTCGCCCCGCCAGGTGAGCGCGTCGACCGTGCAGCCCCCGGCGATGAGCGCGACCATCCCGTCGCGCGACCACTGGGAGTCGAGCGCGCGCCCCCGCTCGACGACGTCGTCGTCGCCGCGGGCCACCGCGGCGTACAGCGTCATGAGCTGGGCCGTCGGTGCGAGCGGCTCGGGGACGTCGGTGCGGACGGGCCCGGGGGACAGGTCGCCCTGCACGAACCGGAACAGGTGGCCGAGCATGACGAGCTCCAGGCCGTAGCTGCTCCACAGCATGCCGGACGACCGGGCCCGCTCGACGGCCTCGGCGGCGACGTCGACGGCCTTCGTCACGTCGCCCGCGTAGTACCGGTTGTTCGCCAGGTTGTACATGGTGCGCAGCTCGGTCGACAGGTCGCCGGCCTGCCGGGCGAGGGCGAGCGCGTCGCGCAGCAGCCCGGCCGCGCGGTCGGCGTCGTCGACGACGAGCACCGCGAGCGACGTGACCGCGTCAGCCTCCGCGTCGACCGCACCGGCGTCGCGTGCGGCGGTCGCCGCCTCGGTGGCGTACCGCTCGGCCTCGTCGTCCTCGTCGGAGTTGAGGGCCGCCCGCGCGTACGTCGCGAGCGCCCACGCACGCGCCGCGGACGGCTCGGTGAGGACGTCGAGCGCCTGCCGGGAGACGCCCATCGCCTCACGTCCCCGGTCGGCGCCCGTGAGGTGCCGGGCGAGGCACGTCCGGAGCGCGGCCTGCCGGGTGGGGTCGTCGGCTGCCTCGTCGACCGCCGCGCGCGCGAGCTGGACGGCGCGGTCGAGCTGGCCGGTGCGGGCAGCCGCGGTCGCGGCGGCGTCGAGGACCGACACGTGGTCCTGCCCGAGCGACGTCGCCGCGTCGGGCACCGCCGTCCACAGCCGCAGCACGACCTCGAGGTGGTGCAGCTCCTCCACGGGCGCCAGCAGGTCGTGCGCCTGGCGGGCGGCGTCGCGCGACGCCGTGAGCGCGGTCGCCAGGTCGGGCGCGCGCAGCGCGTGCCACGCGAGCTGCGACGCGGTGCCGAGCGTCTCGTCGCCGCGCAGCGCCTCCAGGTAGGCGCGGTGCAGACGCGCCTGCTCGCCGGGCAGCAGCTCGGCGTAGACGGCCTCCGCGAGCAGCGCGTGCCGGAAGGCGATGTGCGCGCCGTCGACCACGAGCACGTGGTGCACGACGGCCTCCCGCAGCGCCGTGTCGACCGTCCCGGGCGCCGTCAGCGCGGCGTTGCCGTCGGCGACCACCGCGGCACGCAGCAGCGGCTCGGTCACGCGGCGGCCGGCCGCCGAGGCGACGCGCGCGAGCTGCTGCACCTCGGGGTCGAGCACCTCGAGCCGCGCCCGCAGCACGTCCGCGAGCGACCACGGCAGCTCGCCGTCCGCCCCGGACTCGACGAGCTCCTCCGCGAAGTACGCGTTGCCCTCGGACCGGTCTTGCACCAGGCGGAGCGTCGACTCGGGCAGCGGTCCCCCTGCGACCGCCGTCGCGAACTCGCGCAGCTCGTCCGCCGTGAAGGGCTGCAGGTCGATCCGCCGGACGCGAGGGTGGCGCGCCAGCTCGGCGGCGACCGGCCGCCACGGGTGCCGCCGGTGCAGGTCGTCCGTGCGGTAGCTGCCGACGACCAGCACGTGCTGGTCGCGCAGGCGGGACACCACGAAGCGCAGGACGTCGCGGCTCGACGCGTCGGCCCAGTGCAGGTCCTCCAGCACGAGCAGCAGCGGGTGCTCGGGCGACCCGACGGCCGCGACCGCCTCCACCACGCCGTCGAACAGCTGCAGGCGGCTCGCGGCGTCGTCCGTCCGGCCGTCGTCGTCCGACGCCCCCGGCAGCAGGCGGCGCAGCGCGGGCCGCTGCTGCACCACGGCGTCCACGGCGGCCGGGTCGAGGTCGCGCAGCTGCACGAGCGCCTCGGTGAACGGCAGGTACGGCAGGCCGATCTCGCCCAGGTCGACGCAGTGCGCGAGCACCACCCGGGCGCCGCCCGCCGCCGCGAGGTCCGCGACGTGCCGCAGCAGCCGGGACTTGCCGACGCCGGCGTCCGCCGCGAGCAGGACGGCCGCGGGGTCGCCCGCAGCCGCGCGACGCAGGCCCTCCGACAGCTCGGAGACCTGCGCCGCGCGGGCGACGAAGGGTGTGCTCATCGGGCCACGTGCCACGCCCCCGATCCTCGCAGCAGCCACCCACGCACCGCTGCCCCCCGGCTGCGGCCGGGACGGACGGTGCGGCGGTCGGCCGCGGCGGGACGGTGCGGGTCGTGCGACGCGCGGGCCGTGGCGGCCCGAGGGTGCGCCGCCTCCACCAGCTGCTCGCGACGGAAGGCGAGCTCGGCGTCGAGCGCGGGTCCCCACAGCTCGGTCATGGTGTCCTCCTCCTCGCGGTTCCTTCTTCCGACGACCCTGACGATGCTCGTGAGGGGGTGGGTGCCGGATCGGTCGGTCGACGGGTTCCGGGGACGGGTCCCGGGTGAGGTGCGTCTGAGGTACCTCAGACCGGCGTCGTCGCGGCGCTCGGCCAGGTCGGGCAGCGGGACGCCCGCCGCACGGTGGCGGCGGGCGTCCCGAGGTGCGCGGCTCTCACAAGGGGGTGCCGCAGTCGGTGCAGAACTTCTGCCCGGGCGTCGTCGCGGCGGTGCACGTCGGGCACACCGTCGTCGGCTCGGCCACCGGCGGCGGCGCGACCAGCACGGTCCCGCCGGGCCACGGCGCCCCCGGCGTCGCCGCGACGGGCCGGGCGACCGGGGCTGCGGCCCCGCCGTCGACGCGAGGCGGTGCCGCCGGCAGCTGGACCGGGTACGTCACGGGCGGTGGGACCGCCGGTGCGCTGCGGCGACGGGCCCGGATCGCGAACGCCGTCACCGCCCCGATGCCGAGCAGGAGGACGAGGCCACCGCCCACGAGCACGGCGGGTGCGGGTGCGGTCGTACGCCGGCCGGCCACGGCTGCGGTCGCCGCCACCGGTGCGGGGTCCTCCTGCGGGACCTGCGCGGGCAGGAGCGTGACGCCCTTGGCCGTGAGCCACTCCCGCAGGTCGGACGCGTCGGTGATGAAGTTGAAGCTCTGCCCGTCGAGGGTCCCCGACGAGATGAGCCCGACGACGTTCCCGAGCGGGTCGAGCGTGGGCCCGCCCGACATCCCGGCGGTGAGGTCCGCGCTGACCTCCGTGCGCGGCACGCCCTCGTCGGTGATCTGCTGGCTGCTGACCGTGCCCGACTTGAAGCTCGCCCGGGCCCGGGTGGCGTCGGTGACGTCCTGGACCGCACCGGCGAAGCCGATGGCCGTGACCTCGGTGCCGCTGGCCGGGTCGGCGTCGGCGACCGGCAGTGCCGTCGCACCGGTGACCTCGGCCTTCAGGAGGGCGACGTCGCCCTCGTCGAAGGCGCGGTAGTCGACGACCTGGACGGCCAGCGGGTCCTCGATGACGATCCCGTCGACGGCCTTCGGCTGGATCGCGTAGACGATCCGCTCCGGCTCCGAGCCGGCGTCGAGCCCCTCGACCGGCCAGTTCATGTAGGCGGTGTCGAGCAGCGACACCGCCTCGTCGGTGGTGAGGACCCCCGTCGCGACGAGGTCGGCGAAGAACGCGTCGACGAGCGCGTGCCGGCCCTCGACGGGGTCGACGCAGTGCCCGGCCGTGGCGATCTGGCCGGTGTCGGACACGAAGAAGCCGCTGCAGCCGGTGGCGATCTCGAGCTCGTCGCTCCAGACGGTGCCCGACTCGCCGGGGAACCCGACGAAGCCCGACCACGCGACGTAGAGCTGCACGACGGCGGCCTCGTCGTGGGCGGTCCCGGTGTCGGCGTCGGCCGGGTCGGAGGTGGCGGCGCCCACGGAGGGGGCCGTCAGGACGGTGCCCGCGCTGATGGCGGCGGTGGCCGCGACGGCGAGGACGGTACGGCGGAGGCCCGGTCGGCGCCGGGACCTGCTGGTCGAGCGCATGGTGGTGCTCCTCGGTTCTGGGTCGATCCGGCCCTCGCCGGCGGAGCCGGCGGCGGACCTGCGGGGTGTCGTCGCGAGCGACGAGGACGGCGGCGCCCACCGGACGGTCGTGCGCCGCGAACGGTGGTACGAGGCGTGCCGTCGCGCCGGTGATACGTCCGGCCCGCTCTTCACCCGGTCCGCCTCGCCGGGGTCCCCGGGGCCGGGCGTGCGCCCCCGGAAACGCGTGCGAGGACGGATCGCGCCGACCGGTATCAGGCGGACCGTTGCGTGCCTCCTCGCCGCACCATGAAGATGTTGAGCATGCGAGGGGGCGACCTCGCCCGGTCCGGTGACGACCCGTCACCTGCACGGACCGCGGCGCGGGCGGGAGCTCCGCACGCCGGGCAGCACGACGTCACCGCGGCGGGCGGACCCTCGGTGTGGGACCTCGCCGCCGACGCGTTCCGCCGGTGGCGCGCGGGTGCCCCGGGCGCGATGGAGGACCTCGTCGCCGTCATGACGCCGGTCCTGTGGAACGTCGTCCGCGCGTACGGCCTGGGCACCGCCCCGGCGCAGGACGCGGTGCAGGGCACCTGGATGGCGCTGCTGCGCCACGCGGGGAGCGTCGCGGACCCGCAGGCCATCGGCTCCTGGCTCACGACGACGGCCCGGCGGCAGGCGTGGCGCACGGCCCGCGCCACCCCGCCCGTCACCGACGGCGACGAGGTCCTCGGTCGGGTCGTCGACGGTGCCGGGACGCCCGAGGACGCCGCCGTCGCGCACGACGAGGAGCAGCGGCTGTGGGACTGCGTCGACCGCCTGCCGGAACGCTGCCGCCGGCTGCTGCGGATCCTCGCGTTCGAGCAGCGGCCCCACTACGAGGACATCGCCGCCGACCTGGGCATGCCCGTCGGGAGCATCGGCCCGACGCGCGGGCGGTGCCTGGCGAAGCTGCGCGCCGCGCTGCAGGCCGAGGGAGGGTGGGCATGAGCCACGACGACGTCGACGGCCGCCCCGCCGGGACGCACGCCCCGGGGAGCCCGGACGACCAGCGCCTGCTCGACCGGCTCCGTGCGATGTGGCTGGTCCGCGACCGGCCGCCGGACGACCTGGTCGACGCGGTCGTCGCCCGGATGGCGGCGAGCGACCTGGACCGGCAGTGGGAGCTGCTGTCGCTGGTCCACGCGACGGACCGGCTCGCGGGGGTCCGCGGCCTCGACGGTCCACGGACGCTGACCTTCTCGGGCGACCTGGTCACCGTGGTCGTCCGTGTCAGCAGTGAAGCGGAGGACCGGCGCCGGGTGGACGGGTGGGTCGTGCCGCCCGCGCCGCTCGTGGTCCGCGCGTTCCGGGCGGCGGCGGAGCTGGCGTCCACGACGGCGACCGAGGACGGCCGCTTCGAGCTCGCCGACCTGCCCGCGGGGACGACGACGCTCCGGCTCGGCCCCACCGACGACCAGGCCGACGCGGCGACCCGCCCGCACCTCGTGAGCCCACCCTTCGAGCTGTGACAGAGAGGACCCGGCGATGAGCAGCGACGACGCAGACCAGGGGCCCCGCCCGGACGACGCGGACGGCCCCGAACCGCCGTGGTGGCCCCAGGTCGCCGGTGACCTGGCTGTCGTCGGCTTCCTCAGCGCGGGCACCGACCCGGTGACGGGCGAGCCGGTCGCGCCCACCCAGTACGCCCCCGACCACGTGCTGGTCTCGACGCTGGCGCCGGTCGACGCCGCCGTCGCGGTGCTGCTGGACGCGGCGGCCGCGCTCGGGTGGGGGCTCGCGCAGGACGAGGCGTTCGGCACGGTCGTGCTCGACGAGGACCCGGAGGACCTGGTCGAGCGCCAGGAGCGCCTCCCGTGGGCGACCGGCGCACCCGGCGTGGTCCGGTTCGTGCTCACGGTGCAGCCCGGCGCCGCACCGCCCGACGCGTGGCGTCTGCTGCAGGCCGCCCGGGCGCGCGTGCCCGCCGGTGACGACGTCCTGCGCGGCGTCTCCCTCGACCACGTCCTGACGATCGGCGCCCGGCTCGCACCGCGGCCGTTCCACTCGACGAACCCGTTCCACTCCACCAACCCGTTCCACTCGACGAACCCGTTCCACTCCACGAACCCGTTCCACTCGACGAACCCCTTCGGGCGCGCCGCGGCGTCGGCCGTCCTGTCGTACGCGGCGCCCGGGACGGGCGGCCTGCAGCCCGTCGCGTACGTCGGGCCCACGCCCCAGCGGCACGAGGTCGTCACCGGCCGGCGGCCGGTCGTCGGCGTCCTGGACACCGGCTGCGGCGAGCACCCGTGGCTCGGGCACGTCAACACGCTCCCCGTGCCGGGCGGCGCGATCGGCCGGACCGGCCCGACCGACGACCCCGAGCGGGTCCCCGACCAGCACGAGCGGCTCGTCGGGGCGCGCGACGCCGTCGCGGGCCACGGGACGTTCATCGCGGGCCTGCTGCACCAGGGCGCGCCGGACGCCGACCTCCTGGCGTGGCGCGTCGTCGGCTCGGAGGGTGCGGTGCTCGAGAGCGACCTGGTGAAGGCGCTCGTCGCGGTCGCGGGCCTGGTCGTGCGCTACTACCGGGGCGCCGCCGACGGCGCACCGCTCGACGTCCTCGTGCTGCCCGTCGGGTACTACTGCGAGACGGTCGCCGACGCGCTGTTCGGCCGCACGATGTACGAGGTCCTCGCGTCGATGGGCCGACGAGGCACGGTCGTCGTCTGCTCCGCGGGGAACGACGCGACGGAGCGGCCGCTCTACCCGGCCGCGTTCGCCCCCTGGGACCAGGCGCGCATGGCGCCGGGCGACGTCGACCCCGTCGGCCGGCGGGCGCGCGACGCGGTCCCCGTGGTGTCCGTCGGTGCGCTCAACCCGAACGGCACGGACGCGCTGTTCGGCAACTCCGGGTGCTGGGTCAGCACCTACGCACCCGGGGCGGCCGTCGTCAGCACGATGCCGCGGGGCTTCTCCGGCAGCGCCGAGCCGGAGGCGCGCGTGCGGGTCGGCGGGCGCACGCGCGAGTCCGTCGACCCCGACGACTTCACCGGCGGGTTCGCCGTCTGGAGCGGGACGTCGTTCTCCGCGCCCGTCCTCGCGGCGACCGTGGCGCACCGCCTGCTCGGCCGGCTCCGCGACGACGACGGCGTGCGGGGCCGCACGGCCGCCGTCGCCCGTGCCCGCCGTGCCCTCACGCAACGACCCGCGCTGCTGCGCCCAGGCCCCGCCCTCCCGTGACGTGCAGGGCAGGACCCGCGACAATGGGCCATGCTGACGGCGCAGGAGCTGTTCGACCGCGCGGTCGACCTCGGCAACGCGGGACGTCACGCCGCCGCCGCGCGTGCTCTCGCCACGGCGGCCGGACGCACGACCGACCCCGACCTGGCCGCACGCATCGCGGGGACCCGCGCCTACCTGCGGGCGGAGACGGGCGACCCGGCCTCCGCGATCGCCGCCTGCCGTGCCGCGCTCGCGGACCCCGGCCTGAGCGACCACACGCGCGCGGTCCTCGTCAGCCAGATCGGTCTCGTCGAGCTGCGCAGCGGACGCCTCGACGACGCGCTGCGGCACCTCACCGCCGCGACGCCGCACCTCGCCGCCGACCCCGCCCGGCTGGGCCGCGTCCTGCTCAACCGGGGCCTGGCGCACCTGGACCGCGGGCAGGTGGACGCGGCCGAGCAGGACTTCGCCGCGGCCGCCGACGCGCTGGAGCGCAGCGGCGAGGTCGTCGAGCGGGCCAAGGCGCGGCACAACGCGGGGTACGCGGCGCTCGTGCGCGGCGACCTCGTGCACGCGCTCCAGGCGATGGAGGACGCCCGCACGGTCCTCGTGACCCTGTCGCCCGTCGCCGTGGCCGTCTGCGACCTCGACCGTGCCGCGGTGCTGCGCGCGGCGGGGGAGACGACGGAGGCCGTCCGGCTGCTCACCGGCGTCGCGCGGGTGCTCGGCGCGCGCCGGCTGCGGCAGGCGCAGGCGGAGGCGGAGCTCGCGCTCGCGGACGCCCTCCTGCCCGCCGACCCGGCCGCGGCGGTCGTCGTCGCCCGGCGAGCGTCGCGGAGGTTCGCCGCGCGGGGCAACGCGCTGGGTGCGCTGCGGGCGGACGCGCGGGCGCTCACGGCGGCCGTGCTCGCCACGTCCGGGGAGGCCACGGGGTCCCGGACGGAGGTGCTCCGGGACGGGCTCGCCGCGACCGCCGACGCCCTGGCCGCCCGCGGGCTCGGCGCGGAGGCGTGGCCCGTCCGTCTGCAACGTGCCCGGCTGGACGTGCGGACGGGTCGCCTCGCGGAGGCGCACGCCGTGCTGCGGCGCGCACGGCCCGTGCCGGCCTCACCCGTCGCCGACCGCGTCCTGGCACGGGAGGTGCGGGCCGAGCTGGCCGCGGCCGAGGGGCGACGCGCCCTCGTCCTGGCGCAGGCCACCGCGGGGCTCGACGAGCTCGAGCGATGGCAGGGGGCGTTCGGCAGCGCCGACCTGCAGAGCAGCGCCGCGGTGCTGGGCCGGCCGCTCGTGCTCCAGGGGGTGCGCGCCGCACTCGCGCTCGGCGACCCCGTCCGCGCCTTCGCGTGGTCCGAGCGGGCCCGCAGCCTGGCCGGCCGCGTCGTCCCGCTGCGGCCGCACGACGACCCCGCGACCGCCGCCGAGCTCGCCGAGCTGCGCCTGCTGCGGCTGGCCGGCGGCGCCCCGTCGTCAGCGGAGGGACGACGCGAGGCGGAGCTGCGGGCCTCGGTGCGCCGCCGCGCGTGGGCGCAGGAAGGGGCCGCGGCGCCCGCGCCCGCCGCCGCGCTGGACGAGGTGCGCGAGGCACTGGCCGCCGACGACGCGGACCTGGTCGCGTACCTGTGGTCGGGCGACCGCGTCGCAGCCGTCGTGGTCGGCGACGACGTCCGGCTCGTCGACCTCGGCGCGTGGGCCCCGGTCGGCGACCTGCTCGGTGGGCTGCTGGCGGACCTCGACATGGTGGCGGCGGACCTGCCGGCCGCGCTGGCCGCGGTCGTCGAGGCGTCCCTGCGTGCGCGGCTGGACCGTCTGGACGCCCTGCTCGTCGCCCCTGTCCGGGTGTCGTCGCGGCGTGCGCGCGTCGTGCTCACGCCGACGGGCAACCTGGCGGGCGTGCCGTGGGGGATGCTCGACTCGTTCGCCGGGGTCGCGCTGGCACGGCCGCCGTCCGCGGCGCGCTGGCTCGACCTGCGCCGCTCGACGCCGCGGCTCGACCGGGCGGGCTTCGCCGCGGGCCCCGGCGTCGCCCGCGGACCCGACGAGGTGCGTGCCGCGGCCGCGAGCTGGGCCCCGCGGGACGTCGTCCTCGACGGCGCGGCGACCGTCGCGGGCGTCGCGTCGCTCGCACGGTCGGTGGATGTCCTGCACCTGGCCGCGCACGGCCGGCACTCGGCGGACAACCCGCTGTTCTCCGGCGTCGAGCTCGTCGACGGCACGTGGTTCGGGTACGACGTCGAGCGGCTGCCCCGCGTCCCGCCCGTGGTCGTCCTGTCGGCGTGCGAGCTCGGCCGGTCCGCGAGCGGCTGGGGACGCGAGGCGCTCGGGATGAGCCACGCATGGCTGCACGCGGGGGCCCGCACCGTGCTCGCCGCGAGCGCGAGCGTGAACGACGGGGTCGCGCACGACCTGCTCGGTGCCGTGCACGGCGAGCTCGCCGCGGGCGCCGCACCGGCGGAGGCGCTCGTGACGGCGACGGGCCGGGTGAGGGTGCGCACGCCGTTCGCCGTGAACGGCGCGGGCTGGTGACGGCTGCTGCGCGCAGCGTTCGCCGGCGTGGGCCCGCCGTCGGCGGTCCGTCGGCAGTCGGTCCGAGGGGTGTCGGCGCGCCGCGACCCAGGTGCACAGTGGGGCGATGAGCCTCGTGCAGGTCGCGCAGCGCGCGACCGACCTGGACCGTGCCGCGGCGTTCTACACCGACCTGCTCGGGCGAGGCCCGACGGCCCGGTTCG
>PJUA01000213.1_pt1 | contig 47781 bp, 42 predicted proteins | sample 1512151 | NCBI WGS metagenome assembly PJUA01 (sample SAMN08177678, study PRJNA422409) | Soil metagenome, whole genome shotgun sequencing project. | isolation source: Soil enriched on filter paper: beechwood xylan treatment | place: USA: Madison | collected 2015-01-15
CGCCTTCGCTTCCGCTGGTTGGTCATGAAGCAAATGCTGAGATACCTCACCCTTCAGACAGGAGCTGAGACAAATCAGACCTTCTCCATGCTGCGCCAGACATTCCATATCAATACGCGGCTTATAATGAAAGCCCTCCAAATGGGCGATGCTGCTAAGCTTCATCAAATTACGGTAGCCCGTTTCATTTTTGGCAAGCAGGATCAGGTGATAGGACGGGTTTTCCTTGCGCGAGCCCTTTTCAAAACGGGAGCCCGCCGTCATATAAAACTCGCAGCCAATGATCGGCTTGATGCCTTGCGCCTTGCAGGCACGGTAGAACGGCACCGCTCCGTACATCACTCCGTGATCGGTAAGCGCGAGCGCCCCCATGCCAAGCGCGGCTGCGCGCGCCGTCAAATCCGCGATACGGCCGGCTCCATCCAGCAGGCTATATTCGCTATGTACATGCAAATGGACAAAAGAAACCTCTGTTTCGCCGGCCATACGCCCTCTTCCTTTCCGCTCCTGCGATTCACTCTTAAGTTTATTCATTTTATCATATTGCGGGCGGACGCGCCCATACAATGGTAAAGAGGAGGGTTGTCTCATGTCGTATTTTTTATCCAAAGCGGGTCTGGATTTTTTTATTGCGTTTGGCGTCGTAATGGGCGGGGCCATGCTTGCGGGGGTGGGCTCCATCTTTATGCTGCTGCCCCCCGCTACCGTCATGCTGGATACGGCGCTGCGGCTTAAAATATGGGCTATAGTTGCCGCAATCGGCGGCTCCATCGATCCTGTCCGGGTCATTGAAAGCAATATTTCCGCAGGGCATCTGTCGCCGGCTGCCCAGCAAATTGCTTTTATTCTGTTTGCTTTTTTGGGCGCGCATGTCGCTACAGAGCTGATCAAGCTGATGTGCAAGGGGGCTGTATGAGATATGAGGCTGCCCCTCTTTGAAAAATATTGGCGAATGACGGGCATGATCGGAGTATTTCTTGCGGGCATGATGGTTGGCGCCGCGGTTTTGAACTCCCTGTCCGTGGCCAAATTCGAAGCCATCTACAATACCAACAGCAGCCTGCGCGAAAAGATCGAGCAATATGAAAAGGATCTTCACTCTCTGAATCAGTACAAATCCCAGCATACCGTCATCAAAAGCATCCAGATCAGACTGGAGGAAGGGACGGCTGCCCAGGAGCGCGCTCCGCTGGACAAGTCATCGGAAACGATTTTGCTGAGACAGCTCAAGGAGGATTTGTCCATTTTCGTAGGCAGAAGCATATACGATATCGACTCCGACGCCAAGCTTGCCCGGTTATTGCTGGAGCGAAAAACCTATATGGATATTAACGGAAAAGACTACTCGGCAGAACTCAAAACCGTGCTGCTTGCCGAAAATGTGCTGCAAATCTGGGTACAGGCCAAACGAGTCATCAAACCGCCATCATCCTGATGTTTGACAACGCATTTTTGTGACAAACATGATACAATATGGTTACACATTCAAAAAGGAGGCTGCCCGCCGCCAATGGATTACATCATTTCATGGGTGTTTTCACCCCTCATTTTGATTTCACTCGGGTTTTCGGCGTTTTTCAGCATTAAGACGCGCCGCTCACGGGAGCCCGGCATGCGGGGGCTTTATCAAGCTCGGACGAATATTGCAATGGGAGCCATGCTCCTGTCTATCGCGGCCATACAGCTTTTCCTGTCCGGCGAATCCACGCTGAGGATCGTCATCGGAGCGTTGTTTGGCGTCATCGGCTTGTTTAATGTGTTCGCGGGCTTGCGCAACCACAGCTTTTATCAGGCGAAAATACAAAGCGGCGGCAACTGATCCCGCTCACGTGGCGCGCCTCTGTCCTAAGAGCTGTCCAGAACGTCCATTATGGAGCATATCAAACCCAAATGAAAAGCCCAGGGATGTTATGAGAATCAACATTCCTGGGCTTTTCCTCTATCTGGCTTGCTTAAAAACGTTCCTTTTCGGACAATCCCGCTTTTACGGATGGTCTTTAATAAGGATCAATCATTTGAGCCGTCAGCATCGCTTTGGCAGCCAGTCCCCGCTCATCGAACAGCTCAATTTCGAGCTTTGAAAACTTCCGGCTCAGCTCCATCGCCTTTGGTTTGATCGTAATTTCGGCATCAATGCCAATTGGCCGTACAAAAAAGCTGGTCATGCTCTCCAGCAAAAAATCCCTTTTTCCGATTTCCTGAATCATTCGCCGCGCCGCCTGGGACATCAGCGTAGACAACAGCCCTTCCGAGGCCATCCCAAGCGCTCCCGTCATCTGCGGGGTAATGCTTCCTTTGTAGCTGATCGCAACCTCGTCCGCTACCCGCTCCTCATGCTGCATAAAGCCGGACCACATCAAATCTTCGAACGTTTCACCCGACTCCGGCTGCTTGACGGCAAAACGCATGGCATCCCAAATTTCCCGTCTCGTCACAACGCCAAGCAGCTTCCGGTGGCGATCTACGATAGGAAGCAGATCTATTCCTTCCGCCGCCATTGTATAAGCGGCAGACGCCACTGTTATATTGGGTGCGGCCGTTATCGGCTTGCGCGTCATTACCTTTTCGATCGGCGTGTCGGATTCACTCCCTGCCGCATCCTTGCCCGTCATCATGCCCACGACCCGTCCTCTTTCATCCACGACTGGAAAGCGGGAATAACCCGTCGATTGGCACAAATGATGATAATGCCGCAAATTGCCGCCAGCGCGAAGCACATCCGCCGGACGGCCAAACGTGACAATGTCCTCAAGCAGCATAATTTTTCGCTTGATGAGCCGGTCGAACATCGCCCGGTTGATCATGGAGGCAACCGTAAAGGTGTCATGCCGCGAGGAAAGCACCGGCAGCTCCAGCTTGTCTGCCAGTTCAATCACCTCGCTGCTAGGCTCGAACCCGCCGGTAATAAGCACCCCCGCCCCTTGCTCCAGGGCGCAGCGATGCGCGCCTGCCCGATTGCCAACAATGAGCAGGCTGCTCTGGTCGATATAGCGCAGCATATCGTCCAGCTCCATTGCGCCAATTACGAATTTATGCAGCGTCTTCTCCAGCCCGTCTCCTCCGCCATACAATCTGCCTTCGGCGATTTGGGCCACCTCTCCAAAAGTCAGCTGATCCAGCGATTCCCGCTTTTTCCGGCCGATCCGCACGGTGCCGATCCGCTCCTTGGTGCTGACGAGACCGGTCACTTCCGCTTCCTTGAAAGCTTTGTAAACCGTCCCTTCGCTTACCCCAAGCTCCTTGGCGATCGCCCGTACCGAAATTTGGGTTCCGATCTTGAGACCCTGGATATGCTGCAAAATCAGCTCATGCTTTGTGCTGCCGCCCCTGATGTTGCCATGAGCATCGTTCATGTCTTTTCCCCCTGCCGCATTATTCCACTCATTATACCGGATTGCCGCTCGAAAGAGTATGGTTGCCCCTGATCCCCCACCTTGCTTCCATGTAAAGATGTTGCTATTTCTGACCCTTCCAATCAACGGTTAATTTTGTAATTTTGATATGGGCGTCAACCTCGTGGTCTTTTTCGTCCTTAATATCCCACTTTTTAAACAATGCGCCAATCGTGTGGCGATTAATGGCGGATGCGGCGCCTTCTTCAATAAAGGCCTGCCAATCGTAATCAATCGGAACTTTGTATCGAAGCTTATGGATGGGGTAATCATGATATTCAATACGCTGAGGGGGTATGGCTTCATAAATGGTCGAAAACAAAAACGATCCGCTTTCGCTGAAAGGTCTTTCAATGACATCCGATACGAGCTGCATGGTGTATTCCACCGTTTGGGCATGGTAATTGACCGAGCAACCGAATGATCCACGAGCCATCGCCGTTTTGTCGAGCCGGTGCGCAAAGCGATAGGTAAACAGCAAATCAAAATGAACCTTGCAATAGTAAGCCCTGACCTTGCGATAAAAATCAAACTCCTCGATCACCATGCCGACCCACCTTGCCCCATTTTATTTATTCCACCATTCTAACACAATTGTCATTTTTATGTTAATTATAATAAATAATCCACATGCCGGTCAATGACTATAAACATGTTTTTAGATACATACTATATAACGTTGTTGCTATAAGTTCAAAGCTCTATCGTTAGGCTGAGGTGACATAATGAGCGACATCGGTGTAAAGATTGGGGACAATATTCGCGCATTGCGCAAAGCAAGCGGCCTTAGCCAGGAGCAGCTTGCTCTTCGTGCCGATATTAACGCCTCTTATATGGGGCAGGTCGAACGAGGGGAAAAAAATCCAACAATCGACGTATTGAGTAAAATCGCCTCCGCTCTTGGGACGCCACTGGAAAAGCTTGTCCAAGTCGACGAGCAGACAGAGCAGCGGAAAGCTTCCAATGTAGTTTTTGACAAAATCGCCCACCAGCTTAATGGCATGAGCCTTAAGGAACAGGAAGCGGTTTACAGGTTCGTGAAACAGATTGTCCAGTTCAAGGAACTGGACTGATTTAGGAGCGGAACCAACTCTCATCGCATGCAAAAGGCGCTTTCGGCATTCACTGCATCAGTGACCCGGAAGCGCCTTTCCCTCATTTATTACGCCTTGTCCTTTCGCATCAGAAGCTTCTCGACTAGACGTTCTCTCTGCCGTGCCTTATACGCTTTTAGCTGGGCCAGCCGGCGCCTTTTTTCATTGCTCATCAGGATGGCGTTAGCGTTGCCAGCGATGATCAAAGCCGCAAAGGCCAGCCAAACCAGCCAAAATAGCGACTGTCCGCGATGCCCGGCATCGCCCGGCTCCATCGCGCTCATTCCGTACAGCAGCATGCCCGTTGCAATAACCAAGTAAAAAACAGATTTGCCCCTGCCCATTTTTTGAGCTTTTCCGCTCATCGCTTCTCTTTGCCCCGCTGATGCCCGATCCAGTGTCTCTTCCAACGCTGAACCACGCTTTCCTTTAATCCATTGCCGTTCCGCCATTGTCCCATCTCCTTCCGCAGCTCTCTGCCGGCCTTGTCCATGCTCCCTGCCATTGTATGCATGAATAACGGGAGCTATGACTGCTAATCACAAACGCACAAGCGCCCTCATATGATGAACTATTCGTGCAAACACCTATAGATCCCCGGCATAATTCGGATTTTTTCCAGGTCCGGAAGGAGATTGCAAATGCTTAAAACAAAGGTAGCCATTGGGATCGCCGGCTCCGGCACGCTGCCGGACGATACTATCATGCTGGGAGAAAGCTTTGTCCGGCATTGGAAAATTCCCAAAGGTCAGCATATCCAGCTGAAATTCGGGGGTTTCCGCCAGCATGTCAAGGTGATCCCGTCACCGCGCCTGGATGGAATGCGCATAGGGAGCGCGCTTGCAGGCCGTATGGCCTTGCCGCTCTCCGCTTCCCAATCCCGCATTTCCTTGCGCATGCATTACCGGGCCGCTACAAGCACGCTCAGTCTTGGCCCTTTGATCGGCGTTTTAATCAGCAGAGATGAGCCAGGCTCTCCCGACAGGCCTTTTGGCTCCATCACGCTTTTTTGCCGCGAGCTTGTGGAGGCATGCAAAGCGCAGGGAGCATCCGTCTATTTTTTTACACCCCAAGGCATCGGCCGCGGGGACAGCGGCGTGCAAGGCTGGCACTTTGCAGGCAACTGGAAGCAAGCCGACATGCCTGTTCCCGACATTGTCAACAATCGCCTTACCTCACGCAAGCTGGAGAATAGCCCTGCCGTTCAGCATTTTTTTGAAAATGCACGCAAAAACTATGCCACTGTTGTGTTTAATGAAAAGTTTTTGGATAAAACCGAAGTGTTTGACGCGCTTAAGGGAGACAAAAGCCTCGCACGTTATTTGCCGGAATCGCATCTGCTGAGCAACTACGCCGTTTTCAAAAGCATGTGCCCAAAATATGCGCATGTGTTTCTCAAACCCGTCCGCGGCAGTCTCGGCAAAGGCATTATCCGGATATCCCATCTGGAGGGCGAGAGCTACCAGGCCCTTCATGCCACTCCGTCCGGCGCGCGAAAGCAAGTATACCCGACGTTATCCAAGCTGTATGGAGCCATTTCACTCAAAATGAAAACCGTCCGTTATCAGATTCAGCAGGGTCTGCAATTGATCGAGGTAGCCAAACGGCCCGTCGATTTCAGGGCGCTGGCGCAAAAAAATGGTACCGGCAGCTGGGTCATTACCTCCATCGTCGCACGGACTGCGGGCAATCAGCATTTTGTCTCCAACCTGGCAAGGGGAGGCACGCTCAGCACAGTCAGTGCAGCGATTGTCAAAAGCAATTTGACCAGCAGCATTGGCGGCCAGGGAGCCGCGCAGCGGCTGCGGCAAGCGGCACTCGCAATCGCCCAAGGCATCGAAGCGCAAATACCCGCGCATTTCGGGGAGCTAGGCATCGATCTTGCACTGGATACCAGCGGCCGGGTTTGGCTCCTGGAAGTCAACTCCAAGCCATCCAAAAATGACAACACTCCATTGACGGAAGGAAAAATCAGGCCTTCTGTCCGCATGATGATTCAATACGCCCGGTTTCTGTCGGGCTTTTGAGGAGGTGGCGGCATGCAACAGGCAGGCCCGGTTGTAGCCATTCTGTATTCCGCCCGGCCAAAACCGGCATCCAGACAGAACAAACAGAACAGTCGCAGTGGACATAACGGCCAGGTTGGGCAGGAAGCAGAGTGTCGGGAGCCGGAGAATTGCGAACCGGAAGGCTGCGAGGCGGAGCTGGCGGAACCGCAGCTATGCAGGGAAATAGCTGCTGCGGCTGACTCGCTCGGAATGACGGCTTATGCCTTTTCGACCCCAGATTTTGAAGAGCGAACCGGCAAGCTTTATGGCCTGTGCCTGAAGGAAAATAAATGGATCCGCCAGTCCGTTCCGCTGCCCGATTTCCTGCTGGATCGGCGATTTCCGGCTACATTGGCGGAGAAGCAAAGCAGCGCCGCCATGCTAGAACTGCTCCGTCGCCGCAAGAGCTGGGAATGGCTCAATGGAAGCCTGCCGTCCAAGCCGGAGGTGCTGCTGCGGCTGAAAGAGCAGCCGGAGCTTGCGCCGCTCCTGCCTCCCTCCATGCTTTTCCGAACAGCCGCCTCCTTGCCCGGCTTGCTGCGCCGTTATCCGCAAGGCCTTGTGCTTAAGCCGGCTTCGGGAATGCAGGGCAGAGGCATAATTGCAATAAAGGCGCTTGACCTGCGCAAGGGTTATGAAATAGCGGGAAAAAACCGAAGTAACCTCAACATTCGCCGACTATTTTCGAACGAGGAGGAGTTAACCGCCTGGCTGGAGCGCTGGACTCGGGGAACCGCCTACCTCCTCCAGCCCTGCTTGCTTCTCCGGGACGCAGATAACCGGCCCTTTGATATACGCATCCTGCTGCAAAAAAACGAAACGGGAGCTTGGAGCTTCACCGGAGCGGCCGCGCGGATTGGCGCAGCCGGACGTTTGACCTCCAATCTGCATGGCGGAGGCAAAGCTGAGCATGCCCTATCCAAGCTGAGCGCGTCATTCGGAGAGAAGAAATCCCGCGAACTGCTGAATACTCTCAAAGGGGCTAGCCAGCTCGCCGCGACATGCATGGAAGGGGCCTTTGGCCGATTTTGCGAGCTTGCCTTTGATTTCGGCGTTGAGCCAACCGGGAAAATTTGGCTGCTAGAAGCCAACTCCAAACCCGGAAGACAATCGTTCCGTCACATCGGAGACGCAGAAGCACAAGCTTTGTCCGCTCTGCGGCCCTTGTTGTATGCCCGCTGCCTTGCGGGCCGTTCCATGCCGGTCTTACCTGCCAGCCAGTCCGCAACCGGCCGCGCCCCCCGCCGGGCTATTCCCGTTAAGAAAGGGGCCGCGGCCTTAAACGTTCAGGAGGTTCATCGATGAGTTTGACAACTTGTAACGTGCACTTTTCCCAACAATCCGATAAAGTCGTCTATTTGTCCAGACCGCTCATCCAGCAGCTCCGTCTGTCCGGCAAAGGCTCCATCCAGCTCAAGCTGGGCAACGAGGTTTTGACCGCAACGATCAAGCCGCTCAAGCGTTCCGGCAATCATCTCTATTTGTCGGCTGGCGTACGCCAGTCGATCCGGGTTCCGAAGTCCGGAAATGTATACCTTCTCAGCAACGATCAGGGTGAAATCAAGCTGGGACCGCTGGTCGGTATCCTGACCGACAGCATCCACTCGGGGGAAAGCTATCCCTTCGGCACCCGTTCCGGCTTTATCAAGCAAGTGCTCCGAACCGGCGACCGCAAAGCCTACATGTTCGGCTTCACGCCGGGCGACATCAACTGGCAGCAGGAGACGGTCAACGGCTATTTCCTTAACGCCCAGGGGAATTGGTACCGCAAGGTTGTGCCTCTTCCCGACGTCGTCTATAATCGGCTGCCCAATCGCAAAGCGGAAACCTCTTCCTATATCAGCGCTGTCCGGGAACGGTTCGTGAAGCGGCAAATCCCGCTGTTCAACTGGAGCTTCCTGAATAAAGCGGACGTTTACCGCCTGCTCGACAATGATCCCGAAGCGCTGCTTCACCTGCCGGAATCCGTCTCCAATCCCACTCCCGCCAAAATAAAAGAAATGCTGGATAAATACCAGTTTCTCTACTATAAACCCGGAGGCGGAAGCCTGGGCATAGGCATCTACCGGCTGACTCATCATCCCCGCAGGGGCTATTTTGCCCGATATCGCAGAGGCAGCGAAAACGTGCTGGTCCGTTATAGCAGCTTTCAAAGCCTGATGCGCATGCTTCAGGCAAGACTGGGAAGCCGGATGAGCCAATATGTCGCGCAGCAGGGAATCCGGCTGGTGGAAATTGACGGTTGTCCGCTTGACTTTCGTTTTCACATGCATAAAAACGGGAGCAACCAATGGGTTCCCGCAGGCATTGGCGCCAAAAAAGCCGGACGCGGCAGCGTGACGACCCATATCAAAAGCGGCGGCTCGCTTATGACGCCGGAGCATGCGCTCAGCCGCGCCTTCGGCGATGGAGCAGGCGCCATTCTGCAGAAGGCCAAAGCCGTGGCCGTCAAGCTGTCGGAGGCGATCGAGCGCAACTACCCCCATCGCCTCGGCGAGCTGGGGCTTGATATCGGCATCGACAAATCGGGCAATGTATGGATGTTTGAAGCCAATGCCAAGCCGGGACGCTCCATCTTCAAACATCCGGCGCTGCGCTCGGAAGGCAAGGCATCCGTCTCCTATATTCTGGAGCATTGTCTCTACCTGAGCCGCTTCCAAGGGGGAAAAGGCTGATGAACACTGTTCATGAGGAAGTAGCCACAACAAAGGTTGCGCCGGCAAGCGTTCCTGTGCTCGCCATATTGACCGTATCCGACGGAAACGGCGGATTTCGGGGCAACAAAAGCAACTTTGCCGATCTCATTACAACGGGTCAAAACATGGGTTTTCTCGTCTATGTTTTGCCGGTCAAACAGTTGAATCTGGGCCGCAAGCGGTTGTCAGGTTTTCTCTACGGGAAGGAATACGGGGGCTGGCAAAAGGCCTCCAATCTTCCCTTCCCCGATATTATTTACAATCGGATTCCGCAGCGCGAGGATGAAATGACGCCAGCCGTCCGGGGCAAAATCAACGCCTGCCGCAAGCATGCTCGAGTATCCATCTTCAATCCATCCTTCTTCAATAAATGGGATCTCTTTGAATGGCTGCGCCGTTCCAAAACGACTAAACCGTATATTCCAAGCACACGGCGGCTCATGAGCGTTAGCGGTCTGGACAAAATGATGCGCCGGCATGTCTACCTCTATCTGAAGCCGGAGAGCGGCAAAGCGGGAAAAGGCATCATGACCGTTCGTGTTCATGGAGAAAAAACATTGCCGTACCGTCTCAAAATTCAGGAAGAAAAACGAAGCTCCACCTATAATTGCGCGTCCATGCAGAAGCTGTGGGCTCGCATTCAGAAGCAAAGCGGGGGCGATGCCTACATCGCCCAGCAAGGCATCCAGCTGGCCTCCTTTCACGACAGGCGGTTTGATCTGCGGGCGCTGGTCCAGAAAAACCGGCGCGGGATATGGGAGGTCACAGGCATTGGCGCACGCATAGCCGGCGCCTCCAGCATTACGACCCATGTTCCGCGCGGCGGGCGGATCGATGATCCGGAGAAGCTGTTAACTTATTCATTCAATGCCGAACGCGCTCATATGCTGTTGCAAAAGACCAAAACGACGGCACTGCTGATTGCAAGGCAAATCGAACGCGCCTCCGGCCAGCGCTTGGGCGAAATGTCCATGGATCTGGGCATCGACAGCAACGGAAACCTGTGGTTTTTCGAGGCCAATTCCAAGCCGATGAAATTCGACGAGCCGCATATCCGGCAGAAGTCGTTGGAGCGGATTTTTCAATACAGCACGTTTCTAATCCGAAAAAAATGAGAATCTGCGGGAGGTTCACAGCATGGAACTGCTCTATCTCACACCTCATAGCTGGGTAAGGGAACGAAGAAAGCTGTTCCGCTTTGTGCTTGGCTTTGGCGAAAAACGGATAACGCTGGCCGCGCTTCGCGCAATGCGGGGACTGGACCCCTCCTGGCTTGATATTGGCGATAACGGCCATGCGCGCGCGGCAGTGGTGGTTGTCAAACGAAAAGGAGCTTTGGCCGGCATTGGATTTGCCGCTGACGGCGGGGATGGCGGCTGCCTGCTTGTCGTTCATCCCGATGCCCGCAGAAGCGGGACCGGCACCGCCATTATGAAGGCGTTGATATCCAGGCTTGGTTTTCTTGCCTGTCACGTCGCATCCGACAATATTCCAAGCATGGCCCTTTGTTTTGGCCTCGGCATGAAAGCCGTATCCATTCACAGAGGGCCAACCGGCAAATCGACGCTCCGTTTTGAAAGGGGAATCCGGCATGAGCCAGCCTGTTCTGGGCATTCTGACGCTTTACCTCAATAATGCCGGAGCGCTGGAGGAGCGGGATGTTTATCAGAAAATGACCGTTGAGGGGAAAAAGCTTGGCCTGCAGGTGTTCGTGTTTACTCCACAGGATGTGAATGAGAGCAAAAGCCTCGTCCGCGGCTTGTTCTATAATCCCGCAACCGGCCTGTGGTCGCGCAAATGGACGGCGATGCCCGCGCTCATCTTTGATCGCAGCCGTATCCAGACCTCTCACCGCTACGACCAGCTGCTGAAATTTAGATCGCGCCATAAGGACGGCGGTTTTCTGAATCGTCCGCTGCGCAATAAATGGGCCATTCACGCCTTGCTCGCCAAAGACGTGCGCTTCAGCTCCTACTTGCCCAAAACGGTCCTGTACGGAAGCGTTCGCGATGTGAAAGATATGCTGAAAAGCTGCCCCATCGTTTATGTAAAACCCGTTAACGGAACGGGAGGACGAGGCATTCTCCGCATTCAGAGGGACAAGAACGGACGGCTGCTGCTTCAAGGCAGAACGCCATCCAGAGAAATTATAACGCCCAGGAGGGTACAGCCAGAGCGGCTGAACCATTTTTTTGCGGAGTGGCTCCAGCCAAAAACCAAATACATTGTACAGCAAGGCATCCAGCTCAAGCTGAACAACGGACGGGTTCACGACTACCGGCTTTTGGTCCAGAAGGACGGCGCCGGGGAATGGAAGGTGACCGGCTGCGCGGGTCGCATAGGCGCGCCCGGCAGCATTACAGCCAACCTCCATGGCGGCGGACGGGCGGTCAAAATGGATGTTTTGCTTAAGGACTGGATTCAGGATGACAACCGGATCAGCGCTATCAAGCAAGAGGTTGAACGGTTCGGCCTTGACATCGCGCAATACCTGGAGCTCTGCTATGGCGCATTGTGCGAGCTGGCTGTCGACATTGCCATCGAGCGCAACGGGCGCATCTGGATGATCGAGGTCAACCCCAAGCCCGCGCGCGAGGTGTTCAGTCGAGCCGGAGAAGCCGAGGTCTACCGAAACGCAATCATCCGCCCATTGGAATATGCCTTATGGAAATACAAGCAAACACAGGGCCGTGAGCAGGGCGGAACGTCATAGTTGCAAGATGCTAAGCCAGAATCTCCGTTTTCAGCCCTGCCCTTGAATTTCCCAGAGCTGAAGCAATGTTGCCCACGAGGACAAAAAAAGCGCTTGGAGCAGTCAGACTGCATATTAGCAGCGGCTGCACCAGGCGCTTGTTTGCTTGTTGGATGATACCATTAAACCAAGCTTGTCAACTCCGCAAATGCCGGGATAAATATATCTGCGCCTTCCAATTCAGCAGCCTTTCCGTATGTGGCGTATGCGCATGCAACAGCCGTCAGCCCGTTGGACTTGCCGGCCTCCACATCAGAGGAACGGTCGCCCACCATCCAAATGCCGGGCGATGGCTCAAGCTTATGCTCGTTCAGCAGCCTGGCGACCAGATCCACCTTGCTGGATGTGCCGTATTCTCCAGCGCTGTACATGCCGTCAAACAAGGAAGCAATCCCTTTATGCTCCGCCACGCCTTTGACATAATGCTCCAGGCCGTTGCTGGCAACAAACAGCTTGCAGCCCCGAGACTTAAGCTCCCGAAGCGTCTCCTCCACGCCGTCATACAAACTCCCTTGTCCCGCTTCCAGCTCCTCTAGCTCATACTGGAGCAGCAGCTCATCCGCACGTTCCCGTGCTGCAAGGCTGGAATCCGGCATCAGCTTGCGCCATAAATCGTCCAGCACCATGCCAAGACAAGCCAGCAACTGGTCAAGCGGCGGCATTTCTCCGGTATACAGCCCTTCCTCTCGCAGCGTGGCGAACACGCGCGGATGCACAACCTCTAGCAGCGTATCCGTCTTAAACAACGTACCGTCCATATCAAAGATCAAAGCCTGCGGACGGTTCCTTCCTTCTATGTTCATCCTATGAGCACTCCTTATATCTTCCTTTTCTATTGATAAAATAATGCTCTTGTGCCACACTGATATTTACATATAATCAGTTACAGTGTAGCCAATGAAAGGATGTGAAGGCAACAGCTATGAACAAACCGCTGTTACGCGCCCTCACCGAGCTTAGCTCGCGCAAGTGGATTTCCAGGATGACAGGCGGATTCGCCCAGTCGCCGCTCAGCCGCCATCTTATCCCCCGTTTTGCCAAAATCTATGGCATCCCCGTAGAGGAAGCGGAGAAAGAGCTTGCCCAGTATAGAACGCTCAATGAATTTTTTACGCGCAGATTAAAGCCGGGAAAACGCATCATCCATTCCGGCCCCCGTTCCGTTATCAGTCCGGTTGATGCGCTGATCACAGGCGCCGGAGATATACAAGCCGGCACCATGCTTAATGTCAAGGGCCAAGACTACTCCATTGACGAGCTGCTGGGAGGCTCGAATCGCGCCGACCATTACCGGAACGGCTATTATATGGTTCTGTACCTTAGCCCGAGCGACTATCACCGCATCCACTCCCCTATTTCGGGAGATGTGATGGAGCGGGTCCATCTGCCGGGCAAGGTTTATCCCGTCAACGATTTTGGACTGCGCCACATGCCGCGCGTGCTGAGCCGCAACGAACGGCTGATCACCTATATTCGCCATCAAGGCGGGGAAGCAGCAGTCGTGAAGGTCGGAGCCATGAACGTCAGCAGCATCCACTATGTTCAGCAGGACTCCGACAAATTAAAAAAAGGCGATGAGCTGGCTTATTTTCAGTTTGGGTCAACCGTTGTCCTTTTGCTGGAGGATGGCACCTTCATACCAGGAGAAGGAATCCGTACAGGGGCACGGGTAAAAATGGGAGATCCCTTGGGCGAGCTGATTTAAGTCAACTGAAAAACTCGACGCTCGGAAAGACGCGCTTGCAGAGCAATCTCAAGGCGTCTTTTTTTTCATCTGATTTCGGACGGGCTTCGTCCGGTATATTGCTTGAACTGGCGGCTGAAGAAGAATATATCGCGATAACCCAACGCATCCGCCACCTCTGTCACATTCATCCCGGCATGCATCAGCAGATGCTGCGCACGTTCAATGCGTGTCCGAATCATATAATTTTGGACGGAAAGGCCAATCAATTCCTTAAACTTCATGGAGAAATAACGGGGGGACAGCTGCGCGCGCGTCGCCAAATCCTCCACCCGGTGCGCAACCCCGGGATTTTGACGGATATAGTTGGCGATTTCGTGGATTGCCTCTGTCAGCTGGTTGCTGCCTTTTTTCTCTACCGGCGTCTGCTTGTCCGCTCTAAGCAATTGAATCATAAGCGATTTCAACACAAGCTGGGCCTCCTGCTCCGCGGCATAGGTTTTGACCAGAAAGAGCCGAACGTACCGGGAAAGCATATATTCGAAATCAACCGTGTCCTCAAGCCTGCGGTAGCGCTCGGGCACATCCGTTACGTTTTCATTAACCGCAAAATGAATGTAGGTCAACACAAACGGACGTTGGGGATTATGGGTGGCGCTGGTATAATCGCCCGGCCGAAAGAGGAAGCAGCTGCCTTTGCCGGCTTCGTAATGCGTGCCATTCACCTCGACCTCTCCCTCCCCGCTCCACACATAAAAAAGATCAAAGTTGGCCATCGGCTTTTCCCGTCTGGCCCACCTCCAGCTTGGCTCACATACAATTTTAGCGAACGATGGCAACAGGCCAAGACATTCAGGCGATACGTGGAGCATTCGTCAACCTCCTTCACGGAAAACCTTTTATTCTATTATAATAAAACACCTCCATCAATCAAGCATTACCCCATAAAAAGCTTACATGTTAAGTCAGACACCAAACCAAAAAATGTCTATTTTGTGAAGCTTGAAAAACGGTTGAATTTTGATAAATCGAGAATGGCTTGCAAGCGCCAAAAGTGTTATAATAGCTCGAAACTCACTGTTAAAGCAGTGTTGGCATTATCAATCACTATCAGCACTTAATTCGGAAGGATGGAATGAAGTCCATGAACCCATTGGCTCAGCAGTTAAATGAGACGTTGCAGAAGGAAAATCCGCATGTCTACGACATGTTGTCAGGCTTAGGCAAAGCCATTTATTTCCCGAAGGAAGGCATCCTCAGCCAGTCCGCCGAGGCCAAAAGCAAGGCTAATAAATTTAACGCCACAATCGGCATTGCGACTGAGGGCGGTCAGCCCATGCACCTCAAGCTCATTCAAGATACGCTAAGCTCCTACAATCCGAAGGATATATATGAATATGCGCCCCCGGCAGGCAAGCCGGAGCTGCGCAGCGCCTGGCGCGCCAAGATGGTTAAGGACAATCCCGGCCTGCAAGGCAAAAGCTACGGCAATCCCATCGTTACCAACGCGCTGACACACGGCCTCAGCATCGTGGCTGATTTGTTCGCAGACGCAGGCGATGCGGTTATCATTCCCGATAAAAACTGGGAAAACTACGAGCTTACTTTTGGCGTGCGCCGAGGCGCCGTTATCGTAGAATATCCGCTATATAATGAAGAAACCAAGTTTAACAGCAAAGGCTTCCGCGAAGCCTTGCTTGCGCAAAAGGACAAAGGAAAAGCCATTGTTGTCCTTAATTTCCCGAACAACCCGACTGGATATACCCCGGGGCTTCAGGAAGGCGAAGAAATTGTCGCTGCTATCAAGGATGCCGCAGAAGCGGGAATCAATGTTGCGGTCGTTACTGACGATGCTTATTTCGGGTTGTTTTTTGAGGATTCGCTGCAGGAATCGCTTTTCTCCCGTCTTAGTGATCTTCACCCGCGCGTATTGGCTATCAAGGTTGACGGTGCAACCAAGGAAGAATACGTCTGGGGCTTCCGCGTCGGCTTTATTACGTACGCCTCCGACTCTCAAGCAGCGCTTGCCGCTTTAGAGCAAAAAACAATGGGTATTATTCGCGCAACGATTTCCAGCGGCCCTCATCCTTCTCAAACCTTTGTTCTCCATGCTCTCCAGTCGGAGCAGTTTGAAGAGCAAAAGGCGGAAAAATTCGCGATCATGAAAAGACGCGCGAATGTGGTCAAGTCCTTGCTGGACAGCGGCAAATACGGCGATAACCTGCCTTATTATCCTTTCAACTCCGGCTATTTCATGTGTCTCAAGCTGTCGGGCGTAACGGCGGAGGCTGTGCGGCAGCATTTGCTGAACGAATACGGAATCGGTACGATCGCGCTGGGCGAAACCGATCTTCGCATCGCATTTTCTTGTATTGAGGAAATTCATCTGGAAGAGCTGTTCGATACGGTAAACAAAGCGGTTATCGAGGTTAAGCAAGCACAGTAGCAGAGAGTACATTTGGTCAGAAGATTGAGTTCATGGAGACATCTCTGAGCTAAGCTTTGCTTTTTTCACGATTTGGCGAGGTTACGGTCATGGATGTCCATTAGGCAGCAAGAGACAGTTACTCCTTGTTATATACGCACATGCCAAAAGGCGCTGCGGCTCCTCTAAGAGATTGTTCAAAAAAATGTCCTCTTTCCATTTTTTTTGAACACACACTTTTACGGAGCACCGCAGCGCCTTTATCCTTTTAGTTGAAGCCTATTAATCGAAGCCATATAATTGAGTCCTTTTAATTGAAGGCTTTTAATTGCATTCTTTTATATTGCAGCTTCTTCTAATCCTCTGCCTTGATTCTCTTCCTTTATTCTCCTCTTTTATTCCTCTTCCTCCTCCAAAAGCAGCTTTCGCCGCAAAGCTTTTGGACGTCTCCACACAAAAAGCAGCAATAAAGCGGCCGCAACGGCGGGAGGAGCAAAAACACCTTGAAGCAACAACGGCACAGCTGCCGCAAGCCATAACAGAATAAAACCCGTAGCTAGCGCAGCGGCATCCACCTTCAAATATTGACCGATGCGGCCGTTTTCCGGCAGTGGATAAATGCTCTTCCACACCGTATATTTATTAATATTGCGAAGAGCCCCAAGCTGCACGCTATAAACAAAGCCAAAGACAATCATCGAAAAAACGGCGCTCCAGCCGGACAAGGAAGCCGCTTCGGCCGCCCAATACGTAACCAGACAGCCTAAAGCTGTTATTCGGAGCAAAATGCCGCCGATTTCCGTCCGCAGAAGCGATGCCGCATACATGTAAACGAAGGTGTTATGTTGTCCATATGGAATTTGGCGCAGCAGCCAAGTTAAGTAGGGCCGGCGGGCGATGGAGTTGTCCAGAACGGGAACATCAATAAACAGGCTGAAAAAAGCATAATACCTCTTTCGCGTTCCCCGCCCCTCTTCAATGAGCCTTTCCCAGGGAAAAGGACTTTTTGCCGCATATCTATGCATGACCCCCAGTATAGTTAAGCCCAATACATTGATAAGAACTGCCTGACCAAGCGGAGCAAGCATCCAGCCTCCGATCACAAGCGCAGTCACCAGCCAGCGCAGCACGCGGGAAAATAAACGATAGCCGCCCCAGGCCATTCGCCGCTCCTGCCATGCTCCCCAATAATTGATGACTTTAAGCACGAGGCAAACGAATGCCAAAAGCCATACTCCGGCATTGCCAGCACCAATGCCAGCCCCCGAAGCGTCGCTCGCGCTAACCGCCGAATATAGCGGTGCATACAGCAAAAAAACAATTACCGCCCAAACTCCACTCCATTTGATGGAGCGCTTAAACGAAAGAGACAAATAACTCCCCATTTGATGCTCGCGCGGCATCAGGTACACAACATCTGCGGGATGCAGCCAGGTGCGCAACGGACTGTGGCACAGAAATGGCGTTAAGACCAATACCCCTATTTCCGCAATCGGAAAATCGGCCGGGGGATTCACAACAAGCTTGGTGTAGCTAATAACAGCCATGATCAAAACCAATGACAAGAAAGCAGGAAAACCGCTTTGACCCATGTAGCGTATGTATGGCATCATTTCACGGCGAAAACGTCCCGCCCGCTCTCTCCACAGCTTCTCCAGCTCAGCCCGGGACTCCGCCATCACTTCCCGCCTCCGCTGACCAGCTGGTAAAAGGCTTCCTCCAGCCCGCTGTCCCGATCTCTCATTCCCGCTGCGGCTGTAATATCGCCCAGCTCGCCCTGAGCGGCAATTGCGCCGCCATGCATAACGATAAAACGGTCGCAATAGGCTTCCACGGTTGATAATATATGCGAGCTCATCAAAATCGCCGCTCCGCTTTTTTTCACTTCTACAAGCCGCTCCAGCAGCGAACGGATGCCGAGCGGATCAAGGCCCAGGAATGGCTCGTCGATAATATATAGGGGCGGCGATGCCAGAAGCGCGCTCATAATCATCACCTTTTGCTTCATACCCTTGGACAGATGGGATGCAAACGCCTTGCGTTTAGGAAGCATCTGAAACTCCTTCAGCAGCTCCTCCACCCGGAGGTCGTATTGCTCGCCGGATACGCCATAAGCCATGCCGCTAAGCCGCAAATGCTCCTCCACCGTCAGCTCGTCGAATAAAGCCGGCGATTCCGGCACGTAAGCAAAAGCTTCCCGGTAAACCTCTGGCGACTCCCCCAGCGTTACGCCTGCTACCTTCACTTCTCCGCTATGAGGAGTCATAAGGCCCAATATATGCTTGATCGTAGTGCTTTTTCCCGCACCGTTTAATCCGATTAGCCCGATCATTTCGCCTGACCGGATTTCAAAATCCACCTCATGCAGCACTGGCCGCTTGGGGCTATAGCCGCCTGTCAGCTTTTTCACCTGCAAAATAGTTGTCACGACAATCACCTTCATTTCCGCCAAATAAAAACTCTCTGTCTATCAGCATACCGAAAATAGAAGCTAAATTCAAAAAAAGCGGCAATTGCCCCTTAAATCCAGCTAAGTCCATCAACATGTTCACCGCATACCAAAAAAACCTTGGCCAGCCATCTCTATAGAGACGGTTGACCAAGGCCGGGCACATATGTTTTATTGCTTATTTTATTTCAATGGACTTGACGGTGCCAGCTTCGCCTTTGACCTCCACGACCTGGCCGCTCTTCAGTTTGGACGCATCGCCAATGATGGTGACGTTAGCATCAACATTGTAAATCAATACTTTTGTTTGGCCGTTTTCCACGCGAGTCAGGGAAATCGTGGACAGCTTGGCTTGTTCATTAAAGTTCAGCGTATTAACTTGACCCAGCTCTGTAAAAGCCGTGCTTGCCGGAGCCTTCTCCGTCACTTCAATAAATACAACCTTTTGCTGATATGTCCGCAGGAACAAACTGTCGCCCGCTTGCAGCGCGCTTACCGGGGCTTTTTTATCATCACGGAAAATAAAGACAGTTGGATCAATCGCCAGCGTCATTTCGGTATTGTCCGGCTTCACGAGTGTTAATGTGCCGTTAACCGGAGCCGCTTTCAGCTTGCCGACAATCGCTTGCGCGTCATGGTCAGGCATTTCGTTGTCTGTGCGATCAAGCAATGCCGCAAGCTCGGCGCGGGTAACGGGCTGATTAGGACGGAAGGTTTTGTTGCCGTGTTTATCGGAATAGCCTGTAATGATACCCTTCTCAAGAGCCAGAGCTACATAACCAACCGCACCCGCCGGAATTTCCTTGGCATCCTTGAAATCAAGCTGCGTATTGTTCAGCTTTTTGGCTTCATCCTCCAGCTTGAGCGCTTTAATCAACAGAATCGTCGACCAGAGCCGGGTTGCGTTTTGCTCCGGCTTGATTTCCGTTTCCGATTCAATAAAGAGATCATTTTCCAGGCCTACCGCTACGTAACCAACGGCCCAAGGATATTTTTTGTACAGCTTGTCGGCATCCTTGAAGTTAAGCTCGGTTTTCATTTCCTCCGCGGATTCTGCTTGATCACGCAGGCCCATCAGTCTGACGGCTGCCGTCAACGTTTCAATACGCGAAATATTTTGCTTTGGCTTGAAGGTTCCATCCTCGTATCCCGTGAAAACGCCTTTTGCCGCCAGGCGCATAATGTACTCCAGCGCCCATTCCAAATCCTGCTCGTCCTTGAAGTTCCAGCGGATATTCGCCTTGTCTTCATCTTTGTTTTTGTCTTTATCTTTGTTTCCTTTGCCATTATTGCTGTTTTCGTACCAGCCTTTATGTTTGCCTTTATCGTTTCCGTCATGATTGCCTTTGGCGTCCGCAAAAGCGGAGGTTGCGCCGCTTGCCAGCATAAGCATGGCCGTCGCCGTTATTGCAGTCTTTTTCCACAGTTTATTGTTAGTCATAAAAAAGCCACTCTCCTCTTTTTTCATTTGGCGATGTTGTCGCCGTTGTCGCCTTCGCCCATAACATTCGGGGTGCAAAAGACAATTAGAGGGGGTGGCTTTTATAAATAGTTATTTTGTACCATACTCATTGAGTAAAAAGGTTCAGCTTGGTTGACCGCCATGTGAGCGGTTTTTTGGGTCAAAAGAGGCTTATTTGTCCGCTTGGCTGGATTGTTGGCGCTTCTCTTTAAGCCATTTAGGCGCTCCCTTGTTTTTGCCTTCGCTTTTTTTGGGCTGTTTGGCCTTGCCGCTGGTCGGTGAAGAAGATTTGACTCCTCCGCTGGAAGCATTAGGGCGTCCTCCGTCAGGAGCGCCCGGACGTCCCCCCTTGGCTTTTACGCCGCTGTTCCTGCGGCTAGTTGCCGCGGTTTTGTCGGAACGTCCATGAAGCGCTCCGGCATTCTCTCCAGTTGAACGACTCGTTTGGATTGAAGCAATACGGCTTGCCGCTCCATCAGCTTTGGTTTCTGTTACAGCTTTGTTTTCTATTGCAGCTTTGGTTTCTCGAGCAGTCTTGGCTCTGCCGCCGCCCAAGTCAGTTCCATTTTCTCTTGGTTGTCCGCTTTTTATACCCCTATGCGGGCTAGTTGCGGCAGCCAGCTCCTCCATTGACAGAAACCGGCCGCGGAACATAGCTCTTTCTTGCAGGTCAATACCAAGCTGCTTGCGGAACTTTTCCATAATGAACAATTCTTGCGGAGTTACGATTGTAATAACCGTTCCACTGCGCCCCATACGTCCCGTTCTTCCTGCCCGGTGGACATAATGGTCGGCATCAATTGCGGGGTCCAGCTGCAATACCAGCGGCAGACCTTCAATATCCAGCCCGCGTGCCGCAACGTCGGTTGCAAGCAGCAATTGGCAAGTCCCTTCGCGGAAACGCGCCAACGTTGCTGCTCTTCTCAGTTTGTCGGAATCGCCGTACAACGTTTCTACCGCAAAGCCTTCATACTTCAGCTTGGCCTCCCAATTGGCTATTTCACCCGTATCATTCAGGAACAACAAGGCGGAGGCTGGATTCAGCAGCCGCACAAGCCTGCGGACTGTATCGGTTTTATCGCGTTTGTCGCTTAATACATAGTAGTTGGACACCGTTTCCGCGACCCGCTGCAGCGGCTTTAATTGCACACGCACGGGCTCCTTCATCCAGCGTCCTTCGTAACGGGTCATAATTTCCGGGTAGGTAGCCGAAAAAAAGGCGGTTTGCCTTTTCGGATTCATGGAATAAAGAACCGTTTCCAAATCCTTAGTGGAACCAAGCTGGAAAGTTTGATCCGCTTCGTCTATCACTACAAAACGAACCTCTCCAAGCTTCAGCTTGCGCAGCTTAACAAGCTCATGAATGCGTCCGGGAGTTCCAATGATCAGATGCGGGCGCAGCTTTAGCTTTTCAACCTGGCGCTTCATCGCAGCTCCGCCGATCAATTGCTGAATGCGGATACCCAGCCGTTCGCTATATTGCTCCGCAACACGTACAATTTGCATGGCCAGCTCCTGCGTCGGAGAAATAACAACCCCTTGAATCGCACCCGATTCCGCGTTTATCCGCTGAAGAATCGGCAGCAAAAACGCCAATGTTTTCCCGCTTCCTGTTTGCGAGCGCGCAGTAACGTCATGCCCCGCCAAAAGCGCCGGAATCGCCTCAGCCTGAACGTCGGTTGGCGTTATAATTCCACGTTCCTTCAGAGCCTGTGATAATGATTCGTTTATACCCAATTCCGTCCATGTTTTATCGTTCATACCTTTAACTCCTCTATGTACCTGCTATTTTTGATTCATCCATTTTCCAAACAACCTGTCCACAGTGCGCGGAAACAACTGATACAGCTTGATCGCAAAACCTGCCTTACGCGGCAAGTCCAGCTCCGCCTTGCCTGTGTCCATAACGCGAAGAATGCCTTTTACTACATATTCAGGCTTCATCATGAGCCATCCGACATTTTTGACGTAATTTCCGGTGGGATCTGCGATATTAAAAAATTCAGTGTCGATGGGGCCAGGATTTATGGCGGACACCTTGATGCCCTGCTGTGCCATCTCCATTCGGAGTGCATTGGTAAAGCCCAATACGGCATGTTTGGTTGCCGTATAGCTGACCGATTTGGCAGAGCCGATTTTCCCAGCCATGGAAGCGATATTGACGATATGCCCCGAGCCCCGCTTCAGCATATGGGGGAGCACTTCTTTTGTACAGCGTACTATGCCCATATAGTTGGTGTCCATCATAGCCTGGAAATCGTCCACCGGCATCTCCTCAAAACACCGAAACTCGCCGTAACCAGCATTGTTGAGCAAAATATCGATGACGCCATGTTTATTCAATACCTGCTCCACAACTTGCCGAATTTCATCCCTGTCCGCTACATCCATCTTATAATAGAGACAATCCGCGGATATGGCCTCCGCATGTTTTTTGAGCTTTTCCAAATTACGACCAGTCAACACCGGAATTGCCCCATGACGCGCCAGCTCGGAGGCTGCCAGAGCCCCAATCCCGCTCGATGCTCCCGTAATGAGCACGACCTTTCCTTTTAACAACTCAAACCACCGCCTTCGGCTTCCTCATTCTCTCTTGCTCAAGTGTAGCGCATCAGCTTCCTTGAAGCAAAGGCGTTTTCATGCAATTTTCAATGACAAAAGCCTCCTTCACCACCCTGCAGGCGGTCCGGAGGCTTCTGTTTCTGAGGTTTAAGCTTGTTCTTCCATACTGTTCAAGAGTATACGGTCTTAGGAGGCCACCAATACCTGAATATCCAGCTCGCCGATTCCATCCATAATAAGAGGTATCGTCAGCGCTTTCGCAGGCTGAAACCCAGCGGATTGTGCGGACTGAATAACTTTCGGAGGCGTTATATCCACCCGGACACCTTGATTGTAAAGAATGGTGCTTGCATTTCCGCTAATCATATTACCAAGTTCAGAAATCGCGCTACGTCCTATCTCGTCAATTTCAGAAATGACAAATCCGCCCATCATGGCCGACACCATCTTGAGAGCAACCTCTTCGCTCAAGCCAAAAACGATGTCTCCGTTCATCTGTCCGTTAAGACCAATCTGAATCCAGATATAGTTTTCTACGAATTTAATGTCCTTAAGGCCTAATTGACCTGTTTCAGGCCGGATTTGCACCACCTGTTCAATTACGAGCTTTGCAGATTCAAGAAACGGATTGATATATTCTGCCTTCATAAAGGGTAGCGCTCCTTTGTTCGACAAAATTCGCTATTTGTCTAAGTTGTTAATAGTATACTTTAAATCATAGGACAAGTATACTATTATTCATACATATGAAACTTTAGACCTACACTATTTTGTCGCAAAAACTTCCATTATACCGCTTTTTTCCCTTGTTTCCGCCGAAAATGAATCCGTACCAATCGAAGCTTTTCATACAATAGTTCGTCAGTTCTTCCGTCTTTAGACCTATTTCCCCCTCCATAAACGTGCTCCAATACGGGCTTTAAATAACGATCGCCCTTTTCGGTCATGACTTCCATGATGGAAAGCATCTCCGCTTCCGGTATATCTCGCAGCTCCTCCTCAACCAGCGGCTCAAGCTCGTAGCCCTCCTGCTCCAATTGCTCCATTCTGAGCAGCAGCTCCCGCCGCGGCAGCTTCAGCTCTTCCTCCAGCGTGCTTAGAAGGCCGCCTTGCTGCACAATGCTTAACAATCGTTTTTTCTCCTCCTGCCGCTCCAGCGCATTGCGGTATTTATTTTCCTGCTGCTTGAGCTGCCAGTTGCGGAACAGCTCTCCCTCCAGCTTTTGCGCCACCCATTCCAAAGGGAAAGCCGTTTCTCTGGTGTATTGTCTGGTGAGCTCCAAAATATCTCCGCTATAGGCTTCATTGCGCGCTTTGCCCCAACCCGGAATTTGCCGCAGCTCGTCTTCCGTATGAGGCAGATAAGCGCTAATCATCCGCAGCAATACATTGGTGGCTATCAAAAAAGGCGATTTTCTGTCAGCGGCCGCCTTCTTGCGGCGCCATTCTCTCAGCGCCTGGAACACGGCTTCATTGCCATAATGCTCGCCATAACACTGCAGCATGGAGCGATAACTGCCTTTGGCATAACGATCTCCATCCAGCATGGATTCAATGACGGGCACATAGCCTGCGCCCATCTTTAACGCAACCCCATGCCGGAACGCAATCAATAGCTCCTCCCACGACAGACTTTCGTACCAAACCTCTGGCTCCATCGGCTGGACGGCGTCCATTTCCTGCCAATTAACATGCCAAACGCCTTGCTCCTCGGCTATCGTTAAACGAGCGTTATAATGATGATCGCCTTCCAGTTTCTCGAACGTGTTCATAAATACCAGTTGCATTCCCAATACACCCTTTCATTGGATTAAATGTAGCGACCGATAAACGAACCAGCCGGATTTGGAGTACAAAAAAAAAGCACCTCCTTCGCAAAATGCGAAGGAGGTGCTTCCTCCCGTTCGTTCATGTATCACATTAAGGCTATGCTACCATAATGAGGAACTTATGGCAAGCTGAATCTTATGCAGTTGCAATTACAATCGTTATATCGTAATATATGAATATAGCGATTTAAAAGGAGCTGAACCATGGACAACAATTATCGAGCTTTTGATGCCAAGGCGGAAGTGCTGAAAGCTATTGCCCATCCCGTGCGGTTATGTATTCTAAACGGCCTGCTGCAAAAAGGAAATTGCAATGTTTCATTTATGCAGGATTGCCTTGGGCTGCCTCAATCAACGGTTTCCCAGCATTTGCAGAAGCTGCGGACGGCCGGAATTGTTGAAGCGGAGCGCAACGGGCTGGAAGTGAATTATTCCATTAAAAATGAAAAAATCAAACAGTTCGTCGAACTGTTTCTGGAGGAGGAGCAAAACTGATGGCAGCAAAAAAGGTTTTGATCGTAGGAGGAGTAGCCGGCGGCGCTTCGGCGGCAGCCAGGCTGAGGCGGCTGGATGAGCATGCCAGCATTATTATGTTTGAACGGGGCGAGCATATTTCTTTTGCCAACTGCGGCCTTCCCTATTTTATAGGAAACAGCATCAAGGAGCGTTCGCGCCTACTGGTCCAGACTCCCGAGGGCATGAAAGAACGCTTTAATATTGACGTCAGAACGCGCAGCGAGGTTATATCTATTAATCATGAGCAGCGTCTCGTTAAAGTTCGCAGCGCGGACAAAGGTTTGTATGAGGAAACTTATGATGCGCTAATTTTGTCGCCTGGTGCAAGGCCGGTTGTTCCCGATTTGCCCGGCATTTCAGGACGGCATATTTATACACTTCGCAACATCCCGGATATGGACAGCATAAAAAGCAAGGTCGATCAGGAAGGCACCCGTTCTGCGATTGTGATTGGAGGCGGCTTTATCGGCGTCGAGATGGCAGAAAATCTGCGCGAGGCCGGATTAGAGGTAACGTTAATTGAAGCTGGACCCCAGGTCCTTGCCCCAATGGACCCCGAAATGGCCGGCATGCTTGCCGGAGAGCTGTCCGAGCAAGGCATCGGTTTGCTTTTTAACGAGAGAGTGCAAGGTTTTGAGGAGATCGGAGAAGGAGTCGGCATCCATCTGGAAAGCGGCAGTACTGTAACTGCGGATTTGGTTCTGCTGGCCATTGGAGTAACGCCGGATACGACTTTCCTGAGGGATAGCGGACTGGAGCTTGGTCCGCGAGGCCATATTGTCGTCAATGACAAGCTGGAAAGCAATCTTTCGGGGGTTTTCGCGGTTGGCGATGCCGTTGAGGTTGTGGATTACGTTAATGGCGGCAAAACCGCAATTCCACTTGCCGGACCAGCAAACAAGCAAGGCCGGATCGCTGCCGATAATGTATGCGGCTTGGATACAAACTACAAGGGCACCCAAGGCACCTCCATCATCAAGGTGTTCGGCTTGACCGGGGCTGCCACCGGAAGCAACGAAAAAACGTTAAAGCGTCTTGGCTTGCCCTATCATGCCATTCATATTCACCCCAATTCCCATGCAGGCTATTATCCCGGAGCTTCATCGTTGGCCCTCAAGCTGCTGTTCGATCCGGAAGGCGTTGTATTGGGCGCTCAAGCCGTCGGCAGGGATGGCGTCGACAAAAGAATAGACGATATCGCCACTCTTATACGATACCGGGGTAACGTAATGGATTTAAGTGAGCTTGAACTGGCTTATGCACCGCCCTATTCCTCTGCAAAAGATCCCGTCAATATGGCGGGATACGTTGCCGAAAATGTAGTTAAGGGGTTAGTGGAAGTATACAGCACAGCTGAGCTGGAGCGCCGCGATGAAAAAAATACGGTGCTTCTGGATGTCAGGTCCCAGATGGAGCATGCGGCAGGCCATATTCCAGGGTCTATGCACATTCCTGTCGATGAGCTGCGGGATCGTCTGGAGGAGCTGGATTCCAGCAAGGAGATATGGGTGTACTGCCAGGTCGGTCTGCGCGGATATACCGCTTCTCGCATCCTGAAGCAACGAGGATTCCGCGTAAAAAACTTGAGTGGAGGATACAAAACCTATCGGCTGTCCCGTCCGTCGCCTTATCCGACAAAACCCCGGAGCCTGAAAAAAGCATGGTCTGACGACGTGCAGGGCACAGCAACCGGCTCCGGCCCGCAAAACCACGAGCATGCCCAAATGATGGCTATGAAGAACATGCAAGCAGCGTCAACAGCTGCGGCCAACACGTATAACGAAGCCTCTGTGGCTTTGGAACAACCGTCGGTCCCTTCGCAGGGAGACGGTGGAGCGTTAAAGGCCGACGCCACGCTGGATGCATGCGGCCTTTGTTGCCCCGGGCCTCTGCTTCAGGTTAAAAACCGCATGGAGCAGCTGCACTCCGGTCAAGTGTTACAGGTGACCGCTACCGATCCCGGGTTTTACGAGGATATCCGCGCATGGGCCAGAATGACCGGGAATGATCTGATGCAGCTCCAAAAGGAGGCAAACGGCGAAATCAATGCCTGGCTTCAAAAGGCAGATGGCCTGCCTCGTTTCGCAGGAGCTGCCGCGGACAGCTCCGCGCAGCTTGCTCCTGCCGGATCAAACGCCAGCACCATTGTTGTGTTCAGCGGCGACCTGGACAAAGCCATTGCTTCATTTATAATTGCCAATGGAGCAGCGGCAAGCGGCAAAAAGGTTACGCTTTTCTTTACCTTTTGGGGACTTTCCATCATTCGCAAAACCAGCAAATCTGCTCCAGGCAAAAGCCTGATAGGCAAAATGTTCGGCACGATGCTGCCGCGAGGGAGCCGGAAGCTCAAAATGTCCCGCATGAATATGGCAGGAGCAGGCCCGGCCATGATTCGCTCTCTAATGAAAAGCAACAATGTTGCTTCCCTTGAAGAGCTTATTCAATCCGCCATCGAGCAAGGCGTAGAAATCGTTGCTTGCCAAATGTCCATGGATTTGATGGGACTGAAGCGTGAGGAGTTAGTGGATGAAGCCGTTATAGGCGGAGTCGGCTATTATCTGGGCCAGACCGAAGGCGGCGGCCATCATCTGTTTATTTGATTGCTGCGGGCGGCTGCATAGTTCAAAATGGCTGCAGCCGCCCGTTCCCTGCGCTCGGCATCGCCATGCTGCATTGCCCCCTTAAGAATATCCAGCGCCATTTCGATGCTTTCTACATCCACATCTGCTGCCTCCCGGTTATCCGTTTGCCGGGGTGTTGGCGAAAGCCAGAACTCCATTTGCGCATGGGATATTTCCTCGACATATTTTGCAATTGGCTTTGCTTGATCCAATAAAAGCTTAAAGGCATCGGGTATTTCCTGATGCGGCATACCTCTTAGCCAGGTGACGCCGCGACGATGGCAGCTGCCGTCATCCGGCTGATCCGCCTGCTCGACATAATAATAATCGCCAAGATCGCCCCAATATACCTCTTCCCCGTTTCCAATAAGGATATAATCCCCGTCCTCCATATCCATAACAAACGTTTTGATCCCTCCAAGCCGCATTTCGTTTTGACCCGATTCCGCTTCGTGCTGCTTGCCCCCGTTTTTCGCCTGTCCTGCTTCTGTCAGCACTGCCATCAGCTCATTTTCGTTCAAGCCCTCCAAGTCGCCAACGCCGGGACAAAACAAGCAAACAAAGCAGTCGCGGACAAAATCGCTCATCTGGTTGCTGCCATTGATTTCAGTTGTCAAAGCAAACAGCTTCACGACAAATCCGCCCCTTTCCTTTATCTTTATGAGATTACGCGATCAGACCGAGGCGATATAGGATAATGCCGCAGATGCGGCCTGCTTAACCTTGATTTAAGCAAATCCTTTCTCCCAAGACGATACCTTGCTTCAAGCTACCATCATAGTACCATATCCAATCAATAGGAACTACGAAGCCGCGACAACCCTGTCCAATTGTGATTTTTATCGTTGACATTCCCCTTTCTAAAAAACAGTACTGACAGGATTATCTTGCAATCTACCACTATTTCATTTACTATTTTGGTGATTACATAGTACAAAACACCTGAAAGCAAGGAACCATCCACTAAAAAAGTCCTATTTGCATACGAGCGACGAGGGGAAGAGATCTAAATGATCGGTTACTTCAAGAAACGTTTGGTAGTGCGTATTGTCGCAATGGTTACTCTGGTCATTCTCGTAATCTCGGCCGGAAGCATGTTCCTTCAGTTGGCTAATTTAAAGCAGGCTACACAGGAAGCGATTTCAAGCTACAATATTCGTATCGCCGAAAGCTATGTCAAGCAGCTGGAAGACGAAGCCTATATTCAATTTGCCAAAGCTCCGGAACAAAATGAAGCCTTTTTATCCATTCGCGATGAACTGAATCAATTCCGCCAGCGCATCGGGGCGATGTATGTTTATTTTGTAAAAATCGATGAAAATCACAAGCCTCTTATGATGGTTGATGGAATATTGGACGAAACTCTGGCTTCCGGTATCAATGAAGAAGTCGATATTCCGGCGGACGCCGTTCAAGAGCTGCTTCAAGGCAAAACGGCCAGCTCTCCCATTATCGAAAATGCCCAATACGGCAACTATATTTCCTCCTACGCCCCGATCATGGGGGCCGACGGAGCTTTGCAAGGCGTTATCGGAATCGACACCGGCGTAGATGTGATCGGCCATATTGAAAGCGGTATTTTGAAAAGCGGCATTCCGCTTTACGCTTTGCTCCTGGCGATCACCGTAGCGGGCATTATGGCGGTTGTATGGTTTATTACGAGAGGACTTCGTCCGCTTCAGCCGTTGAAAGCCAGTGTCGACAAGATGGCGCATGGAGAGCTGGCGGAGGCAGGGCGAATTTTGAAGGATTACCGTCTCCGCAGCCAGGACGAAATCGGAAGCACGTTTAAAGCCATGATTCATATGTCGGAAAATTTAAACGGCATTGTGGGCGGCATGGTGGAGGGCGTTGCGGCAACTACTGCGATTTTGACGAAATCAACGGAGCAGTTCAGCCAGGACGCAGAGGAAATGCTTAAGCTCGGGAGTATCGTAGACGGCTCGGTCGATCAAATTCGGCAAGGCGCCCATTCCCAAAAGCAAGGCGCAGGAGACAGCGCCAATGCAATGGAGGAAATCGCCAGAGGAATTACCGATATATCGGCATCCTCAACAGCAGTATCGGATGCTGCGACGGGTGCATTGGCTTCCGCGCAATCCGGCAAACAAAGTATGACGCAGATGAAGGGCCAGATGGTCAATATTTCGGCAGCCGCAGATGAGGTAACAACGAAGGTCCAGGTCTTAAACGGCTATTCCGAAGAAATTATAGATGCGCTATACAGCGTAAAAGATTTTGCCGCCCAAACAAAGCTACTGGCGCTGAATGCCTCCATTGAAGCGGCCCATGCGGGGGAGCATGGGCAAGGCTTTGCGGTTGTTGCTGGAGAGGTGCGCAAGCTTGCCGAGGCCTCCGGCTCCTCCGTACAACGAATTTCCGAATTATTGCACGGCATTCAGAGGGAATCTCAAGAAATTGGCGAGCGCATGATCACAACGGCCCGTGAAATCGGCCAAGGCGTAACGTTATCGGGCGACGCAGAGGCGGCGTTCCTCCATGCAGTTGATGCCTTCCAAATCGTAACGGAACGGATATTGGAGGTTTCTGCGGCCGCCGAACAAATATCCGCAGGCTCCGAGGAAGCGTCGGCTTCCGTTCATACTATATCCCAAATCTCATCCGATGTTTCCGAGCGCTCGGATGAAATTTATCGTCTGACCCGCGAGCAGTCCGCTGTATTTCAGAAGGTTGCGGATATGTCCGCACAACTGCGCAGGCAAACGAACGCCATGAACGAAGCCGTTGGCAAAGTAAAGGTTTAATCATCCAGAGGGCTTCTTTTGAAAACACAAAAGAGTGCGCGACCTATTGTATGGTAGATCCAACAATAGGTCGCGCATTTTTGTATTGACATAATCTTTTGTTCAACTAGCTGAAATAATAATTCGAGACAAAAACTCATCTTTACAAATCATTAACTTCCGGCACGGTAATTACCATTTATAATAGGATAGATGTCTTGAACCTGACAAATATCTCTAAATAAAGGAGGCTGCGGCTTTTGAAAGCGTCCCTGAAGTCCCGACTGGAAATATTGTGGGTCGCGGCAAAACTAGGTTTAACCTCCTTTGGAGGGCCGATCGCCCATCTGGGTTATTTTCATAACGAATATGTAAAGCGAAAGCAGTGGATAGATGATAAAAGCTATGCCGATTTGGTAGCGCTTAGCCAGTTTCTTCCCGGCCCCGCCAGCAGCCAGGTCGGTATTGGCATTGGCATAATGCGGGCGGGCATATGGGGCGGGCTGCTCGCTTTTATCGGGTTTACGCTGCCCTCTGTTTTGGCGTTGATAGCTTTTGCCGCCCTTGTTCAGACGTTCCCGATAGGAGGAGCGGGATGGCTGCACGGCTTGAAGCTTGTAGCCGTTGCGATTGTCGCCCAGGCTGTAGCAGGTATGGCGCAAAAGCTGGCGCCGGACAAAAGCCGAATGACCATTGCCGTCATTGCAGCCGCCGCAAGCTTGCTTTGGCAATCGCCGTTTAGCCATGTTGTCCTCATTGCTGGGGCGGGTTTGGCGGGGAGCTTGCTGTATACGGTCAAGGAAACCAACGCCCGCCCGTCCTTCAGGCTGCCGATTAGCAAAATAGGAGGAGCGGCCTGTCTTTTTTTGTTCTTTGCTTTGCTTATTCTATTGCCTGTTTTGAGCTATCTATTTCCCGTCGAATGGCTGGTGCTGTCCGATAGCTTCTATCGTTCAGGCTCCCTTGTATTTGGCGGAGGGCATGTGGTGCTGCCGCTGCTGGAAAAAGAACTGGTTCCCGGCGGCTGGGTCAGTAAAGACATGTTTCTGGAGGGTTACGGCGCTGCGCAGGCGGTGCCTGGACCGTTGTTTACCTTTGGCGCCTATTTGGGTGCTGTAATCGGAGGATGGCCGATGGCCTTGCTCGCCACAGCGGCCATTTTTCTGCCGGGGTTTCTTTTAATCGCTGGGGCTCTCCCCTTCTGGCATTCCATCCAACGCTTCAAAAGAGTGCAAGGAGCTTTTATGGGCATCAATGCCGCCGTTGTTGGTTTGCTGCTAGGGTCATTTTATTATCCCATCTGGACGGGCTCCGTCCTTGGGCCTGCGGACTTTGGCTTTGCCGCCCTGTTATTTTGCCTGCTTGTTTATTGGAAATGCCCGCCATGGCTCGTTGTCATAGCGGGCGCTGCGGGCGGAGCGGCATTGTCGCTGCTATAAGCATGGCGCGCAAAAAAAACAAGGGCTGCTTAAAAAAGCAGTTTTCCGAATAAAATCCACCCGAAAGCAGCAATCCAGCACCAGAGCATGAACAAGCGGACCGCGCGCGGTATGAGTAAATATTCACTGTATAGTTTTTGAAAAAGTGTTTTCATATGCTTTTATCAAAAATTCCTAGCCGAGCAATAAACGTCGCCTGTCATGGCATCCAGCAATCGCGGTGGCCGGCCCGTTTCGGACTCCACCATACCATAAACAAGCTTATAGTGACGGCCAGCCTTTTCTCGGGAATAATTTGCCTCCCATTTTAATTGAAGCTTCATCCGGCTCATAAAAAGTTCCTTTGCCTCCGATGCGTTTAGTTGAGGCTTCGATGACAGCCCCGCCAAATTCTCCGGCCTCAGAGTGCTGGCCAAAAAACGGCTCACTTTTCCCGTTTGCTTATTGACAGTAACAGAAGTGAATTCAAAGCCTACGGGAAGTTCTCCTGCATAAGCTCTAAACATAAAATGAGCCCTCTCCCCTCCGTCCTCCGGTTTTTTATCGCTATTCTCATCATCCAGCAAACGGAGAAACGGCAGCATACCTGGAGTCAGGGCTTGCACGTATTCCAGCGCAATCTGCAGGCATTCCTTGTAGCTGAGCTTATGGCTCAGCTCCTGCAAGATCACTTCCTCATCATCTGTAAATTGTAAAAATTCCAGCAGCCTCCCGCTTACTTTATCCAGCTTTGCCTTGATTGTGTCTTCTAAATGATTGGCCAAATACGCATCCCAAGAACGATCCCCCTTCTTGAGGGCTCGATTCTTTTTTTGCCAAACAACGCCCGTCACGGTATCGCTTATTTCCACCTCGCGGGCCAGTTCGAAGACAGCGGGATCAACGCCAGCCCATTCCTCCAGCGATCGGTCCTCCCATTTTGGCCAATCCCTCTCTTCAAATCGGGATAAATCAATGGGCAGATATACTTCCTCGGTTACAGGCAATGATTCAGAGGAGCCTATGCCTGAAGCGGCAAGCTCTGCCTCGTCGCCGCTAGGCCCCGCCACTGCTGCATTTGTATCGGAGGCCGGCTCCCCGGCAGCAGGGTAAGCTAGAAGCTGGACCAAGCCGACCGGCTCATAAACGAGCCTGATGCCACCATCGCCGCCCTGATATATATCTTGAAACAAAGCCGCAAACATCAACTCCATATCCAGGTTGTCCCGAATTTTGGCAAACACTTCAGCCGGGTCTCGCAAATCGCCTGGAACGGCGGGAGACTCAACTTCTCCATAATATTTAAAGCCCTTAATCTCCCCGCTGCCGCTATGCACATGGATGACAAAGCCCGTAAAAGGAAGCGGCAGCCCCATCGCGGTTTGCTGGTATTGAAACAGGCAGGCGCCTGTTTGCCAAGTCGCCTCAACATGTGGAAAAGCCGCTAAACGGCCGGGATAATGATCCTCAACAAACCGTTCGGCATTCATTTTCAACTGCTCCTGGGACAACGCCTTTGCTCCCTCGGCTTGCTCCAGGTCAATCGTATAATCCAGCAGGCTTCCCTGGTCTGACAGCGTAAGGGCAATGCCGATGTCGCTGCCGGGCACCACCCATGCAAAGCTGGCCTCTCCCCCTCCATGAGGCGATGTATCCCTGCTACTATAATCCTCTACCAGTAGTTCATAATCCGGCGGAATGTGAAACATCCTTTCCGCTTGCAGCTTGAGCCGACTGCGCAGAGCAACGAGGTCCTGCTCCATTTCATGAGGCGTCCTCGCTGACTGATTGTTCTCTTCCTTGCCTTGAAGCTGCTCGCGCAATTGCTTCAACCCCTTCCTCAAGCTGGTTTTGACCGTTCCCAATGGCAAATCCAGCAAGCTTGCAATTTGTTGCTGGGTCAGGTCACGGACGTATTTTAGATAAATCAATTGCTGTAAATGCGGATTCAGCTTGGAAATCGCGTCTTCCAGGTCCATGCTTACCTCATAATCAGCGATAGAATCCACTGCCTCCATCGTCTTTGGCTCATCGGTAAGTACAACACGCTTTTGCCGCTGAAGGCAGGTCAACGCCCGATTAACGGCGATACGGCTCAACCAGCCGTCGAAGGATTCCGCGCTGCGCAGCTTATGCAAGGAGCAATAGGCGCTTACGATTGTGTCTTGTACAACGTCTTCGATGTCCGCGGCATTTTTTAAATAATAGCCGGCAATACGCCGAAGTTTTTCCTTTTGCTCCCCCATCAGAATGATAAAGGCATGATGATTGCCCTGCTTCGCTTGATGTATCCGTTCAATCCTCTCTGACAATGGCGATCAATCCTCCTCTATCTATAAGACTCGCAGCGGAAGGTTTTGGATTTATATTCCCGTTTTTTTACACAATATCGCGAGGCTTGCGGGAGTTATGAACACACCTGTGAGAAGCTGGATTGCTCAAACCTTATGCAGCGTTATTTCACTGCGAACCATAAACCTTGCGTTAATACCGGCTTGGCCGACTCCTTTGGATATATAATAGACCCCTCCGTTATCGGCTTGGTGAAGACCTTTATAAATTCCTTTTGCGGACAAGGGGCCTTTGGGCTTGACGTCGAATAAAAAAGGCAGATTGATTTGTTTTCCGTGAAAGTGTCCCGCCATTAAATAATGGTAAGGCTTGCGCAGAAAAAGTACGGCATTGGGGTCATGGGTAATAACAAGCACGGGTTTGTTGTCCGCAACCCATCTGAACGACTCCTTGAAGCGGCTATGCCCTGTACTGTAATTGTCGATACCGACAAGCTGGAACTCCGGCAAGTCAACCATGCTATTTCGCAGCAAAACAACGCCGCAGGATTCCATCAGCTCGGCTAATTTGCGCAGGCGCGGCAGCTCGTGATCATGATTGCCAAGCACCGCGTAGACAGGTACCCCGGCAGACGCAATCTCCTTCAAATAATGAGCTAGCCGGGGCAAATAGGGCTCCCTGTACGTATAGTCTCCAGTCAAAAAGATATAGTCCGGAGCAGCCCGCTTTATGGCGCGGGACAGACGCAGGGGGGAAATTCGGAGCATATCCACATGCAAATCGCTAATTTGCAAAATCCTTTTGCCAATTCCCAGCGGATAATCCACCTGCTCCACCTTAAGCCATTGCGTAGGGAAAATGAGAAATAAATACAACAAAGCGGCTGCCGACGCAGCCGCAATCAATAAAGATATCCAAAAGGCCATGGCGCACTCCTCTTCTTCATTGCTGCCGTTTGACTCTAAAACCAGTATAGTGGACATCGCGTTACAATGCTACCTTCTCGGATTGCCCCAGCAAGGCGCTGAACATGCCTTCCTCCTTGCATAGCCGCTCGAATGGACCTGACTCCACAATCTGGCCTTTATCCACAACAACGACCTGATCCGCATTGCGAATCGTCGTATAGCGATGAGCGATCACCACAATCGTCATCGCCCCCTTGAGACGCTCAAGCGCTGACTGGATCAAGCTTTCATTTACGCTATCGAGAGCGCTGGTCGCTTCGTCCAGAATAAGCAGGGCAGGCTTGCGCAATATAGCTCTTGCCAGCACCAGCCGCTGCCGCTCCCCCCCGGATACCATCACCCCGCGATCGCCTATCAACGTATCCAGCCCATTGGGCAGCGTCCTTACAAAATCGGCTACAGCGGCAAATTCCATAGCCTCCCACAGCTGCTCCTCCGAGGCATCCGGGCACAGCATCATCAAATTGTCCCTTATGCTGCCATGATACAAAAACGCCTCCTGCGGCACATAACCGATCGCGCGGCGCAGTCTAAGCATATCGCTTCTGCTCAGCACCTTACCGTCCGCCGCAATTTCACCCTGCTCAGGCTGAATCAATCCCAGAAGCAAATCAACAATCGTGCTTTTTCCCGCACCGGATTTTCCTACAATCGCGGTCATGCCTCCTGCCGGAATGTGCAGTGAAATATGCTTTAATGTATAGTCGGGCTGTGTTTTCGAATAGCGATACCAAACATCGCGCAGCTCCAGGCCTCTCGATAGATGTAAAGGCTTGATGCCGTCTTCTTCATTTTCCACGTAAACCTCGTCCCGCTCTGCAAGGCATTCCCGCTGCAATTCCTCCAGGACCTTAAACCCCGGCAAAGCGGAGGCCAATTGCTCAAGCTGAGATTGAATACCGGTAAAACGGGGCCATAGCCGGGCAAACAAAACGGTGATCAAGAGCATCTGAGGGGCCTGCGCCTGAAACAGACCGGCTCCCGTAAACACAAACACAGCGATAAGCACGGCCGAAGCCACTTTATAAAACAGCTGCGAATTGCTTCGCAATCTGGTATATTCATATCTTTCAGCCTCGATTTTGGCCGACCAGTCCTGCAGCCACCGATAACGAGAGCCTTCGAGCAAATGGCTTTTTATATCCTTCATCCCGTGAAAATGATCCGAAATACCCGCCAAATAATGCTTGGCCAGATCGACTGAAACAGAGCCAAGCTGCTTCGATTTGACAATAAAGCGACGCGACCGCATCCCGACGCCCAAACCGCAGAACAGCACAAACACCGCCAATTGCAAAGAAAGACAAAACGCCAAGCCGATTTGAATAAACGTAAACAAAATGGAAGCCATCACCTGCAGAAACAAAAATGCGCCTCCCGTGACTATTCCAAGCTCGCCTGTCAGCGCATTTACTAAATCTGATTTTCGTTTGGTAATAAAAAAGCTCCAGTTCGCCTGAAGCAGCATCCGATAGGTTTCCAGCCTCAGCTGGTTAATAAACCCGGTATGAAGCGTTACCTCGCGAAGAGTCAAGCTCCGCTGTAGCAAGCTTTGCAGTACCGTCAGCCCGACAAAAAAGAGCAAGACCAGCGTAAGCGACTGCGTCGTTGGCAGCTCCTGCAGAAACGCCAGCTTGTCCATAAAAGGCAATCCGGCTCCCGGAGCGCTGACAATTCCGATGATGCCAAGCAATGGCAGCAGCAACAGCACTGCCGCTCCATCGAGCAGTCCAATCATCAACATGCCCATCATATTAAAATAGAGCTTTTTCCCCGCGTAACGGCTCAGCTTCCCGGCAAAATACCAGATATGGTTCATGACATCATCGCTTTCCGACGGGTGGATGGGAGCTGGCTTCCGGCAAGCATGCAAATTTGCCGACCTCTACAAACCGGTCCATTTCCTCCGCGCCCGTAATATACCATGGGCCGCTTCTCAGCCACGCGTGGGCGATCAGCTTGCCATGTTCATCCTTTGAGGTTCCCAGATACAGCGTGCTTGAAATGCCTCTGCGCTCCAGCATTTTGAGACCGGCAACGGCGCGAACCAGACATTTGCTTTCCCAAAAGGTATTCCGGCTCATAATATGCAGCGCATCCATAATCATAGACAGCTCGCGGCGGCGCTTTCCATCCTCGACAGAAGCGCTCTCCTGCATAAAAGCTCCCAGCGAAGCAGCCAGCTTGACAAAGGGGGTGTGCAGGAGCTTGAATCGGGCCCAGCCCATATAAAAGGCCGCTTCAAGCAGCAGCGACAGCTGCGCGCGGTCCATTCCCGCCAGCAGCCTCAGTTTTTTGGCAAGCCTTGTCATAGAACCTGCCTAAACCCCAAACCGGATCAACCGTTCCTCGGAAAGCCTCGCCAAAAAGGCAAAAACCTCCGCCTCGCAGCTAGGACGGTCGACCTCATATTGATCCAGAAGGCTTTGCACGATTGATCCCACCGTAACCGGCTTCTCCATGTGATCCCAGATCACTGTCCCGATTGCGCCCAGATTGTAATACTTCCCGCTGTCCACGCAGAGCAGCACCCGCTCCCCGTTCATATCGCTAGCAATATAGTTGAAGCTTTGCACAACGGTCAATTGAAGCGAAAACGTCATCTGGACCGTACGATCGAGCACATCTTGCTTGATTACCATGGACATGGACTATTCCCCCGCAGCTATTGTTTTTAAAAGACAATCGGCCATTTGCGGCGCCGAAAATTCGCCGGCAGGCCTGGCCATGCTGTATAACGGCAAACGGGCGGCCAACGCCGCGGATTGCCGGAAATGCCAAGGCAGCAATTGCATTCTGCCCAAAAGCTGATAGCGATAAGTATGACGCAGCAGCAGCGGCAAACATTGCAAATTGCCAACCCTCAGACAAGCCGCCTCTCCAGCGTTTTCTCCAGGACCGGTCAATTCAACAATAGCCGCCAGCGGCAATGGCCCGCTATGAAAACGGTCTTTGACAGGCACGCAAAACTTGCTTTCCCTGCCATATATAGAGGACAACTTATCAGTGCTCCTGCCCAGCGCCTCCAGGCTGCTTTGCCAAAGCTTCTGCTGAGGGTACGCGGATGAAGCAAGCGGCGGACTCCCGTTCTCCGGGATATGCACGGCTATCACATCGTCGCTCACCAGCCCGCAGCCCCTCTCCAAAAGGGCGGATGCCAATGTCGATTTGCCGGCGCCCGATTGGCCAACGATGGCAACGGCTTTGCCACCGATTGCAACCGCGCTGCCATGCAGCGGATAGATGCCTCTTTGAAGCATCAAAATCCCGCAGCAGGTACCCAGCGCATACAGCTTAATCAGCCCTTCATCGGCAAACGTATATGGCGAGATGATAATGGTATGACCGTCCTGTACGCGGAAAACTCCCGCATCCGGCATTTTGACTGTGACATGGCCCGATTCCGCAACAAAATCATACGCTTCTCCATCAAACCCGCTTTTGAGGAAAGGGTCCAGCTTGATCCATACATCCGGCGTCTCCCCGGCTCCGTCTGCAGGCATCAGCTCCGGCAGCCTGAGCTCGCTATGGAAGGTTAACCCAAATGCGCGGTATACAAATCCAACTTCCGTTTCCAGCACAACCATCGCCTCCATCCCAGGTACCCCGGCAAGCCCCTACCCTCTCGGCATAAGGGCTTGCCCGGCTGGCTTGTCTCCCTTGCTTCTAGCTAGTAAAGCGCGGATTTTCACTGTATTGGCCCGGCACGTAAGCCTCGTCAGTCAAAGGACCGTTAGTGGTGGATGCTTCAGTCATGTGAACTTGAAGAACTTCCAGTTCAGGCTTGCTCCATTCTTTTTTCAGCGTCATATCATTTCACCTCCTTTCAAAGGGGCGGTCATATAAGTACAACAAAATTGTGGTGGCAGAGGAGTCCGCCGTGTGAATGGTTCTTCCGATCGCTTGTTGTTTCCAGATTTCCTGATTGTATATATCAATTGTTGAAATCCGGAAACACAGGCGAACGCTTAAAACGTTCTGGAAGAACGTTACTTCGAAAGCATATGCTTTTCTTCAGAACCATTCACACTCTGTCCTCATTCTGCCGTTTCTTTAGTTGAACTTATATGAATAAATAATCAATTATTTAACTATGCAGCCTGCTTCAAAAAGCGGTGAAGGATCAGACTAACCATCAATGCATTGATATGCCTGCCATGGGCATCCGAGGGCGAAACGCCGTCTGACAGCTCGCCAAGCGCGGCTTTTAGCACCTTGCCATCCACCATTTCCAGCAAAGCGCCGTTGCCCAGCATATCCCGGAACTCGCCGTGAAGCTGTTCCCATCTGGGAAGGACGCGATGCAGCCAATCGGCCCCCTGCACTCCGCGTATCGTTTCGTTAAGCCGGATTCCGTCCGGCAGCATATGCTCCGTTGCTCTGCGCACCAGCGCCCGGGACATTCCTTTATGCACATATTGCTCCTCCGGGAGAGACAGACAGAAAGAAATGACGCGCAGATCATTGGTAGGGTCCCGCTTCCAGACGCCATACCGGTAGGAAAGCTTGGCGGCCAGCGTATTGCTGGCATTCCAATGATAAAGCTCCTGAAAATGATTGCTCCGGTTTATGTATGCATTGGTGGACGCCAGCCACCCGTCCTCGCCGATGCCATGTTGCCCTAGCACCTCGTAGACACCGGTTCTTGCGGCAAAGCCTTCATTAATAATGACCTGATAAGGCGGCGTCTTCTCCTTGCGCCCGGAGAGGCCGGTCAGAAGCTCCCGGCCAACAAGCGACAGCAAATGCTTGCGGCCCGTTCCCGCGGCATACCTGCGAAGAGCAAGTTCCTCCATCAATTTGCCCCAGCGCATTTTCTTCATTAACTCTGCATAAAAGGGAATGGCGTCTCCCCAGGAAATGCTTAAATTCCCTCTGCCGCCATTCAAAAGCACGCCGACACCGTCTCGCTCCGCATGCTCGAAAATACCTTTGAGCCAAAAGGAATTAATATAAAATTTATAAGGCATTTCCATAATGCCTAACATTTCGTCTATTTCGCTGTAAGGATCGGCGCCCTCAAAGGCCAGGTAATGCTCTTTTATACCGCCGATATGAGCCACCGTCTGAGCAATGTACGGCGTTTCATCCGCCGCATACCATCTTGGCGTATAATCAACAAAATCCGAAACCGGCACGTAGCTGTAAGTATAAAGGGAATGGTCATCCCGGCGGAGCCGGCGAGCCGCAAAGCTGGCAACGGCTCCTGAATCCAGTCCCCCGCTTAGCTGAGCGCCAACCTTTCGGAACGTCCGGACTCTGGCGTCGATAGCCTCCTGGAATACCTCGCGGAAAGCTTCTACATAATCGTGATCGTTTTTTAGCCATAGCTTATTTACCGAATCAAGCCGGCAGTACCGCGACAATGTTAAAGATCCGTTCTCCAGCAAAAAATAATGGGCTGGCGGAATCTGCTTCACATTTCGATATACCGTCTGGTCCATGCCGACTACATCCACTACCGCTGTAATCGCAACGTATTGGGCCAGCCACTGCTCGTTTAGCTCGCGGCTGGTATCCTCCAGCGCCAGAAGAGGCTCTATTAAGGAGGAAAAACGGAACGATCGACCGTTCCAATGGTAATAGAGCATCCTGCCCCCGGAAAAATCTCTTGCGCCGTATAATCGGCCCCTTCTTTCATCCCATAGCACAAAAGCAAAATCACCAACCAGCTTGCTAGCTGCATCCATCCCCCATTTGTCGTAGGAGAGCAGAATCAGCTCCTGATCGCTGACCTCGCCATGCTGCCCCGGCTGAATGCCCAAACGATCAAGCAGCTCCTTACGATTGTCGATGATAGCATCCGCAACAATCGTTAACCTTCTGCCGCCATCATGGTATGGATTGGGAACGCCAACCGCTTCGGAATTGATCCATCGGCTGCGGCAGGTCAGAAACATCGTCCCCTCCTGCCATACGCCCTCGCAATCGGCGGGGCATTTCGACAAATTCCTGCGGAGCTGTTCTCCCTGTTCGCCGGTATCCCGGCTTTCGTTTACATTCCAAATCCCGGCGATTGCACTCATTTGGGCCTCCACATTTCGTTGCGTTCGTTCTTTATAAAGAACATATCTGTATATTACATCGCTATGAAGGGAATGTCAATCAGGTTTTCACAATATTTTTTCATGTATTTTCAGTAAAATGTTCTTTTTAATGAACAACCATTTCATCCCCTCTGGAAATAGCGAAAAAGCCGCCTTTTTTGACGACTCTTTCCCTCGCGTATGAATTCCGTTATAATGTAAACAAATGAAAACTTATTTGAGGCTGAAGCACTAACGGAGGAGTCTGTCATGATTGGAGAACGCATTCAAATGTTTCGCAAACGGAGAGGCCTCTCGTTAACCGAATTGTCTCAAAGAGCCGGAGTTGCAAAATCATATTTGAGCTCCATTGAAAGAGGGCTCCAACAAAATCCTTCCATTCAGTTTTTGGAAAAGATCGGCGAAGTGCTTCATGTGCCGGTCGAGGAATTTGTTAATAGCGAACACCAAGACCGCCCTGCCGGTGAGCTGGACCGCGAATGGGAAGATATTGTGCGGGAAGCTATGAAATCTGGCGTCAGCAAAGAACAGTTCAAGGAGTTTCTTGAATTCAACAAGTGGAAATCCAATCGAGAATAGCGCTGCATGTTATCATACGGCGCTTTCTTGTATGATGGACATCTGCTCGTCACGAAGAGTAGACAAAATCTTCAATACATCCCCCGGCGACAGGCCTTTGTCGCGAGCGCAAATGATTAATTTCACCCAATCAGCATCCAATTGGACATGCTGAACACTTTCCGAAACTTTTCCCGTCATGTTCATCCCCCATATCGTCGGGGCGGTTGCACCACTGACTCCATACGCCTAAGGTGCCCAGATACTAGGCGCATTTCAACGTCTCCCTTATCTTTTAACTGCACAAGATTGATCTTAAACGATTGGACATGCATATGCTGTCGGTTCATGTCTTCATTTTTTGATAGATTATTTGTCTATTTGTCGAATTTTTTAAAACATTTATGTGCAACTAAATTCAATCATTTAGAGACCGGATGAAACAAAAGACAACAGCTTAAGCAGCGCCCGTTTTGGCATTCCGGCCCGATGAATCCGCTTGGCCAGCGTATAAAGGGCCGTCAAATCCCGTTTCTGGAGGGCATCTATGTAGCCTAGAGGCAAGGAGCCTGCTACCGACAGATTACCCAGGCTTTCCCTCACGGCGGGATGATTGCAATATTCCTCCATATGCCGCAGGCGCTCTCCAGCGCTCATCTCCGCATAAAATAAATAGACCAGACAGGTCAGCAGCGTTCTCAACAACATTTCGCTAATCCCACGCCTATGTTCGTCAAGTCCTCTCCCGCTTAAATGACCGAAGCAACGAACGGCAACCTCCTGCTGAATGCCGTACCCGTTTACGATATCCGGGAACAGATGAGGCATATAACGGCTGGTTGTACCGCCGGACCGGTAATAATAGAGGCATTCCGGCATAACGGCGACCCGCCGCGCATGCAGCAGCATCTCCAGGTTATAAAACAGATCGTCGCCAAAAAACACGATGTTATCCAGGAAAGTCCCGCAGCCCAGCAGCAGCTCTCTCCGGTACAGCTTGCCGTGCAGCGCAGCGGGGAAGGGATGACCGTGCAAATATGCCGCAATAAGCTCATTGCGGATCGTCTGGCCTTCATAACGTTGAGGCGCTTCAAAATAGCGGCTGCGATTCCTGCGGCGAAGCAGAGGCAAGCCGTCAATAACCCGGTACGTATTGCAAACGGCAATATCCGCCCCCTGCGTCTCCGCTACATGGAGCAAGCACTCCACCAGTCTGGCATCCATCCAGTCATCAGCGTCTGCAAAGGCGACATAAGGAGCGCGCGAAGCCTCAAGGCCGCGTCTTCTTGCCGCTATGCTTCCCGCCTTAGCCTGCTCAATCAGGAATACCCGGCTGTCCCGCTCCACGTAACGGCGGCACAGGTCGCTGCTGCCATCAGTGGAGCCGTCATTTATCAATACAACCTCAATATCGGGGAAAGTCTGCTCCAGCACGGAGTCCACACAACGGCGCAGCTTGCGGCCTGCGTTGTAAACGGGTATAACCACGCTGACTTTGGCGGCCGCCTTGCTCATGTTGCCTCCCTCCTTTTTCGCGAACCGTCAGGCTTGCAGCATCATAGAGCGTCCCTCAAAAATCTGCGCTGCTTTACAACGACCCCGCCAGGGCGCCACCCTCTTTAGAAACGGCTGCCTCCTCATGAACCATATAGCCGCCTTTGGCCGTCACCCTCACATACCCTTGCGGATTGGCGGATTGCCAGCGCCAGGCATCACGGCACATCTCCACAATATCTCTTGCGGCTTCCCAGCCTAGCTCCCGATTCGCCTTGGCGGAATTGGCATAACACGTTCCGATGTCGCCCTCTCGCCTGTCCGTAATACGGTAAGGAATGGGAACCCCGGATACATGTTGAAAGGCTTGTATCATTTCCAGCACGCTAAAGCCGCGTCCTGTGCCCAGGTTGTAAATATGCAAACCGCTGTCGGCGCTGATTTTCTCCAGAGCCTTTAAGTGTCCTTGCGCCAAGTCCACCACATGAATGTAGTCCCTTACACCGGTACCGTCCGGCGTATCATAATCGCCGCCAAACACGGCAACCTCCTTCAGCCTGCCTACCGCTACCTGGGCAATATAGGGAAGCAGATTATTGGGCAATCCGCCGGGGTCTTCTCCAATCAAGCCGCTGGCATGTGCACCAACCGGGTTGAAATACCGCAAAATTGCAATGCTCCAAGCCGGGTTGGCATTAACCAAATCCTGCAGAACCTGCTCGATCATAGCTTTGGTTCGGCCATAGGGATTAATTGCGCGAACTGGCGCCTCCTCTGGTATAGGCACAGCATCAGGCAAGCCATACACCGTTGCCGACGAGCTGAATATGAGCCGGTGCACGCCAAACTCCTCCATAACCTCGCAAAGCACCGTCGTGCTGGTCATATTTTGATAATAATATTTGAGAGGAAGCTGAACGGATTCCCCTACGGCTTTTAAGCCCGCAAAATGGATTACCGCTTCAATGCCGTTTTCCCGGAAGATCCGGCGCAGCCCCTCCTTATCCGTCAAATCCGTTATATAAAAGGGAAAGTTCCGGCCAGCAAGCTTTATCACGCGGTGAACGGCCTCTTCCTTGCTGTTGCTTAGGTTATCGACCACCACAATTTCATACCCCGCCTCCAGCAGCTCAACACATGTATGGCTGCCGATATAGCCGGCTCCTCCCGTTACCAAAATCGCCAATTTTTCTCCTCCTCCATGTTGATTGGTTATGATCAGTTGTAAATAAAGTGAGCCTGAGGCTCTTTAAACATGACTGACATTAAGGCGTTGTTCTCAATTAGGCTTTATGTCGTTCATTATAAAGAACATTCAATGCTAGCAATGCCTTTTCCGGCCAAACAAAGCCGAGATTCGGGTGCATTTCCTGCATTAAAGCACTTGGCCTGGATGGCTCGTTTTCCCGCCTGCCACCGTCAAGACGGGCTTCCGGCAACAGCTAGCGGCCGAGGAGGCTGCTCCTCTGCTTTTTCGCTTTTGATCTGCACATCGACCAGCTTGCCCTTGTTCATGACATAAACGATATCGCAGCCTGCTATGGTACTGAGACGGTGGGCAATAATAATAATCGTTTTGTCGCCTTTCAGCGCTTCGACGGCATTCATAACCTCTTGCTCCGTTTCGTTGTCCAGCGCCGACGTGGCTTCGTCCATAAACAGGACGGAAGGATTATGATACAATGCCCGGGCAATACCAATCCGCTGCCGTTGGCCGCCGGAAAGGCGGACTCCCCGCTCTCCCACTTCCGTCCCCAGGGCATCCGGAAGGGAAGCGACGTAGCTTTTGAGCTGAGCCTGCTCCAGACAATGCCAAACCTTGGCATCATCGATTTCGTTTTCGTCAACGCCAAAAGCAACGTTTGCCCGAATGGTATCGTCCGTCAAATAAATAAACTGGGGGATGTATCCAATCTGGCTTCTCCACTCATCCATACGGTAGTTCAGGCTGACCCCATCCACAATGACACGGCCTTGCTCCGGCTCAAGCAGACCTAACATAATATCGACCAGCGTTGATTTGCCGGAGCCGGATTCCCCGATGATCGCAGCCGATTTGCCTGCTGGAATAGAGAGGGAAATGCCAGTAAGGGCAGCCTCAGCCTGCTCCGGATAACGGAATGAGACGCCGGAAAGCTCAATGGAGCGCTTCAGCGGCTCCACCCGGTAGGAGCTAACCGGGGCATGCGTTTGCCGTCCGGAACCGCGCTTTCGTGAAGCGCGTCCGCTCACAACAGATAAATCCTCATACACAACGCTAAATGCCGGTATATTGTATTTGATTGTGGTCACCAAACTAACGATCCGGTTTATGGATGGCATTAGACGGAAGGCCGCCAGCGAAAAAAGCGCCATGGTCGACATCATGCCCTCCACGCCGGTATCCTGCAGCATAATGACCAGCAGCATGACCAGAACAAGCGTAACCAGCAGCGTTTCAATATACAGGCGCGGCACATGATCCAACACCTTCATGTAGCGGGTATTGTTTGCATTGCGCACGCTATGCTTGCGGTAAGCCTCCACAAAAAAATGCTCCTTGCCGGAAACCTTTACCTCTTTGCTTGCGCCAAGCCCCTGGTTGGTCCATTTGATCATTTCACGGTTAATATTTTGCTGCTCTCGTCCCCTATTTCCGATTTTTTTGTTGAACAGAGCGAAAAAAAGCGCCACGCATGCCGCCATCAAGCCCGAAACGATCAAAGTAGCAATTGGCTCAATCGCCAGCAGCAAGGAAAAAATGCAGATCATGACTACAATTTCCGCAATAAGCTGCAGCGCCGACAGGATAACGCCCTGAAAAACCTTCGGCACCTCCACATTGATATTGCGCAGCAGCACGGCCGTATTCCGTTGAAGGTGAAAAATGTACGGCTTGGTCAAATACGTGCGAAACAGGTTTTGCGACAGCTTCACCTGCTGATCCAGAATGACCTTATATTGCCGGTGCTGATACCAGAGAATGTATACATTTTTAATGACAAAAACAGCCAGGAGGAGCACAACCGAACAAATGAGGAACGCTGTCGTGCTGGTGAATTGCAGCGTTTCGTACAGATAGGACAACACGCTGTTGTCCTGTATCAGATTAGGCTTGGTTGCTACGGATATAAAAGGAACAATAAGTCCAATGCCGAGCACTTCAAAAAAAGCGGCAAGCAGCATCATGACCAATATAAGACCCAGCTTTCTCTTCTCTCTTTTGTCGAATAAGCCGTAAAGCTTGTTAACTACATCCTTCATCTCTTCTCCACGCCCTCAAAAAATAGTGTTGTGCTCTGGATCAAATTGTCCAAAATATGATGCACGCGAGCCGGTTTGATCTTCTCCAGACGATCTCCGATAATAACGAGCCAATGAACAATCCATTCCAATTGAAAGACCATGTGATAGGTATCCGGATTAATCGGGGAAAGTTCCAGCTCCTTGGAGGCTTCAAGCTCTCGCAGCAAGGCGCTTGCGTCGGGTTCTTTACGGATAAAGTTGTAGAAATAATAAGCGTCGTAGAGCAGAGAACGCCATTTCATAAACTCCCAATCAATACCAATTAAGCGGCCATCGCGGCGAATCAGATTTTTCAGATGCAAATCGCCATGGGAAAATGCCAAATCGATGTTTTGCTCCTCCGCCTGAGAGAGGCCTTCGCGCAGCATGGCGATAAAGGATAAAATCTGATTTATTTTTGGCGCGTAATGCTCGTCCTCCAGCATGTTGTCCGGCAGCTTGGCCATCAGCTTGGTGACGTAATGGGAAAGGGGTACGGTTTTGATCGGAAACTGGCTAATGACCCGGCCGATAAATCCCATAACCTCCGTCTGCAGCCGTTCAGATTGCTCCAGCTTCTCCGGCGGCTCATGCGGCGTATTCAAATATTCCTCTTTGTACCAGCCCTCCTTCCTGTTTTCTTCCATGATGCGGGGGCCAATGCCCGACTGACCGATCTTCCGCAAATAGGAAACCTTGCCCGTTTTCATCTCCTTGGGAGAACCCGCCGGAAAAAAGGTCACGACCTCCCGTTCGGCGTCAAATATCATATAGGCGTTGTCGTTTTTTTTGAACATGGCGACCTGACCGTATACCGGCAACTTAATGGTAGAGAGCTTGTTCTTTTTTAACCCTCTATGCATAAAGAACAGCAGCCGCATCACTCTATAGCTTTTGGCAAGCCTGTCCGGCAGGAGCATATGCTGCGCCGTTTCGTCCACCAGTGACAAGGGTTTGAATTTATTCATCAAATAACGAAACATTTTCCATTTCCCGGTATTGATGCAATAGTAATAATTGTTGATTTTTACATAGGTAAAACGCCGAATTGACATCTCCATCCTTTCATGGCAACCAAACGTTCTTAATAATGAATATAGTTCTTTATAAAGAACGTGTCAATGAAAAAATACCAGCGGTTATGGCAACATATCTCTCGCCTTTCGTGACATGAGTCCAAACATCCTGTTTAATCGCCTCATATTCTACTAATAGTACGTGTCGTATAAGAGAGGTGAGTTCATGTCAACCATTCCAAACGGTTATATGATGATTAACGGCCAGCTTGTCAAAATCTATGATGACATCGCTCTTCAGGCTGCTATAGATACCATAATGGATGATGCCACCGGAAAAATAAAAGCAACCATGCTGCCGGAAAGCTACTCCGCAACGCCGGGCCCTGCCGGCCCCGCCGGAGCGACGGGACCGACTGGCGCAATTGGGCCCGCTGGACCAAAAGGCGC
>PJUA01000214.1_pt1 | contig 47777 bp, 43 predicted proteins | sample 1512151 | NCBI WGS metagenome assembly PJUA01 (sample SAMN08177678, study PRJNA422409) | Soil metagenome, whole genome shotgun sequencing project. | isolation source: Soil enriched on filter paper: beechwood xylan treatment | place: USA: Madison | collected 2015-01-15
CCGAATTCACCAGCGCCGGACCGCCGCCATACAGCAGCGACAGGGTGTGGCTGCCGTTGCCCTGGGTGATGTTGGCGTACAGGTCGGCGGTCGCCTCCGCACCTTCGGCCAGCTTGCCCTTGGCGCCCTTGGTCAGCATGGCGACGATGGAGCCGATGACCTCCAGGTGGCTCAACTCCTCGGTCGCGATGTCGATCAGCATGTCCTTGCGGCCCGGATCCTCGTCGGCCAGACCCTGGGTGAAGTAGCGCATGGCCGCGGCAAGCTCGCCCTGCGGGCCGCCGAACTGCTCAAGCATGAGGCTAGCGAGCACCGGGTTCGGCTCCGACACGCGAACCGTGTACATGAGCTTTTTGTTATGCATGAACATGCGAGGGACTCCTCCTGCGTCTGATGGCCCGCTATGCAGGGGCCGCGGATCGGCGCGACCGGGTCCGGACCGGATCGCTCCCTGTCCTCAACCGAGGATCTTTAGAAGCGTTCCAGGACGAATGCCTGTTTCGGAGTGCTATGCCGGATGGATCCCAAGCGCGGCAGGAAGGACTGTCTTCCGTATAGAAGGCGGCTGTGGTGCAAGGCGCCCATCCCGGTTTTCACGTCCGGGTGGGCGCCTTGGCCGATGAATGCTGCAGAGGCTTACTGCGCCTGGGCGCGGCAGGCTTCCAGAGCGGAGATCGCCTTGCGGGTATCGTCGAGGTAATAGGTGTAGGCGTAATCGTCGCTCTTGCCGTCGATCTCCATGTAAAGCTCGCGGCCGTTCATCAGGGCCTCGATCGCCTTGGAGGTTGCCGGAATACCGACGACGGCCATCGTCTTGTCGATGGCAGCGCCCGGAACCTTGTCGCTCCACTTCTTATCGACCGACAGGGAGACGGTGAGATCTTCCTTCTCCTTCAGCTTCCAGGCGGAATCACCGAAGATCAGCACCATCGCCTGACCCTTGTTCGTGTAGGCCAGGGCGATGGTGGCGGTGTCCTTGGAATCGGTCTTCCATTCCTGGCTAATGGCGCAGTCCTTGTCGATCTTGACGTCCCACACGCCGATCTTGGTCTGAGCGTGTGCAGTACCGATCGAGGCGAATGCCGCAACGCAGGCAGCCGCTGCAAAAATTCCGCGCATGTTCACAGTCATTCCCTGGGAAAATTGTTCGTACCACCATGGTAGGTACTACAATCGGGGTAGGTCCAGGGATTTCCTGTCCTTACACTGGAATGTAACGGGGCCATGAGCGGAGGAGTCCGATCATGGCCCGTTGCGGATAGCCCGCCACTGCGTTTCGGTACGGTTGACCGCTCAGATCTTCTTTTCCGGCTCCGCCTTCTCGCGCATCAGCACGAATTCCTCCGACGTGGAGGGGTGCAGCGCGATGGTGCGGTCGAAGTCGCGCTTGGTGGCGCCGCAGTTCATGGCGATTGCCATCGGCTGCATCATCTCCGGCGCATCCATGCCCATCATGTGGCAGCCCAGCACGCGCTGGCTTTCGCCGTCCACCACCAGCTTCATCAGCACCCGCTCATCGCGGCCGGACAGGGTGTGCTTCATCGGGCGGAAGCCGGCCTTGTAGATGTCGACCTGCGGGTATTTGGCACGGGCCTGCATCTCGGTCAGGCCGACGGTGCCCAGCGGCGGCAACGAGAACACCGCGGTCGGCACGTTGTCGTAGCCGATGTGCATCGGGTTGTCGTTGTACAGCGTTTCTGCCAGTGCCCGGCCCTCGGCGATGGCGATGGGGGTCAGCGCCATGCGGTCGGTGACGTCGCCGATGGCATAGATGCTGTCGACCGAGGTCCGCGACCACTCGTCCACCGGGATCGCGCCGGCCTCGTTCAGGGTGATGCCGACCTCTTCCAGGCCGAGATTCTTGGTGTTCGGGCGACGACCGGTGGCGGCCATCACCAGACCAGCGGAATGCTCGCGGCCCATATGGTCGGTCAGGGTATAGCCGCCGGGACCCTTTTCCAGCTTCGCCGGCTTGCAGCGCGAGATGATGTTGATGCCGCGCTTGCGCATCTCCTGCGCCAGCGCGACGCGGATGTCGTCGTCGAAGCCGTTCAGCAGGTCGTCGCCGCGGATCATCAGCGTCACTTCAGCGCCCAGCCCGCGGAAAATGCTGGCGAACTCCACGGCGATGTAGCCGCCGCCGATGATCAGGACGGAGTGGGGAAGCGTTTCCAGATGCAGCGCCTCGTTGGAGGTCGCAGCATGCTCCATCCCTTCCACCTGCGGCAGGGTCGGCCAGCCGCCGGTGGCGATCAGGATGTTGCGGGCGGTGTAGCGCTTGCCGTCCACCTCGACCGTGTGGGGGTCGATGATCCGGCCGAACCCTTCATACAGGGTGACGCCGGAGTTCTTCAGCATATTGATGTAGATGCCGTTCAGCCGGTCGATCTCGCGGTCCTTGCGCGCGATCAGCGTTTCCCAGTCGAAGGTCGGCGTGTGCGAGTTCCAGCCATAGCCGCAGGAATCCTCGAAGCCGTCGCGGAACTGCGCGGCGTAGACCAGCAGCTTCTTCGGCACGCAGCCGCGGATCACGCAGGTGCCGCCGACGCGGCTGCCCTCGCAGATCGCCACCTTGGCGCCGTAGGACGCCGCGCGCCGGCTGGCGGCGACGCCCCCGGACCCCGCCCCGATGGTGAAGAGGTCGAAATCGAACTCGGCCACGGCCGTCTCCTTCCGCAACTGGACCTTTAACCCACGAACGAATGTCGTCGGGCAGGATATGGGGTCGGGGCAGGCGTTGGGAAGCGCGCCCTCAGCGCAGCAGCATGTCCTGGATCAGCACTTGCCGAAGCTTCAGCGGACGCATGGTCTTGTTGGCGACGTAGCGCAGCGCGTCCTTGACATAGACCTGCCCCTCCGCCCCACGCAGTTCGGCCGGGTCGACCTCCAGCAGGCGCCGTTCGATGGCGTCCGCGATGCGCGGCAGATGCGGCGTGACCGTCTCCATCGGGGTCGACGGGTCGAATTCCAAGACGGCGCGCAGCCGCAGTTCCTGCAGCCGGCGACCGTCGTTGAGCGTGACCGTCAGGGTGGGCAGGGCGGCATAGACGGCCGGTGCCGCCTCGATGCGGGCAGGGGAATAGGCGCCCTGGGCGGGGGCCGGGCGCAGAAGCAGCGCACTGCCGATCCCGGCGCCGGCGAAAGCCAGCATCAGCCCCAGCAATGCCAGGACGATCCTGTTTCCGGTTCCATCGAAGGAGGGCAGGCTGCCTTGGCCGGCTTCGGCAGAGACTGATGTCTTGGTCATTCCGCCCTGCTGAGTTGCTGCCGCCGAACCGGTTCGAAAACTCTAGAAGCGCGGAAGTGGTAGGTCAAATAAAGGTATTTTATCTGGTTTTTTCTTTGATTGCCGACAGATGGACGGTGATTGACTGTGGGATTGCAGGGCAGCTTTCAAAAGCATTTGAGATTTTTCCCGGAGACCGGCCGCTGAATCCCCGCCGAAAAACGCAACGCAGCCATCCGCCGCGGGTTGATAGGGTGGGAAGCCTCTTCCCCCGACCGACCGGGGCGTATAATGCTGGGATTCCAACACAACCGGCCGGCTGCCCTGTCCGGTGGCCGGACCATCCATAACGAAGCACTGCAAAGCCATGCGCAGACACAGGCGCGGACACGGGCATAGACAGGGGCGGAAGGCGAGGGTGACGGGTATGAGCGACACCGATAACCGATCAGTTGGCAGCCGGTCAGTCGATGGACGGCCGACGGCCCTCCATCCGTCCTCCGCGGCGGTGCCCGACTGGACGGACACCTATTTCCGCCGCACCAAGGAGGCGGTCGGCAAGTTCGGCGACAAGACCGTCACCTATGCGATCTTCATGCGGCGTCCGGTGGTCTGCGCCCCGCGCCTTGCGGTGGAATGGCTGGAGTCGGTGGCGCGGGAACGCAACACCAGCTTCCAGATCGAACTGAACTACCCCGAGGGCAAGTGGGTCGGCGCCGGCGAGCCGATCATGTACATCACCGGCTCCTTCTACCATCTGGTCGATTGCGAAACGATCCTGCTGCAGAAGCTGGGCCCGGCCAGCGTCGCCGCCTACAACGCCTTCACCATGTGCGCCGACCTGCCGAAGGTCGCCTTCCTCGCCATGGACGCCCGCCACTGCGCCGGGACGGAGATGGCGGAGATGATGGCCTATGCCGCCTCCGTCGGGTCCGACCGGGCCAAGCGCAAGGTCGGCGCCAAGGGCTTCGTCGGCAACGCCACCGACGCCACCGCCTTCTACTTCGGGCAGGAACGGGGCATGGGCACCATGCCGCACGCCCTGATCGGCTATGCCGGATCGACCGTGCGCGCGGCGGAGATGTTCCACGAGACCTTCCCCGATCTGCCGCTGACCGTCCTGGTCGATTATTTCGGCCGCGAGATCACCGACGGGCTGGAGGTCTGCCGCCGCTTCCCGCAGCTGGCCGCCCAAGGCAAGCTGTCGCTGCGGCTCGATACCCCCGGCGGCCGTTTCGTCGAGGGGCTGGACCCGCCCGGCTCCTACGCCGTGCTGGAGCGCCATGCGCCGCATGCCATCCGCGGCTATCGCGACGAGACGCAACTGCGTTACCTGATCGGCACCGGCGTGTCTGCCGCCGCGATCCACTATGTGCGCGAACGGCTGGACGAGGCCGGCTTCCCGGCGGTGAAGATCGTTGCCAGCAGCGGCTTCGGCCCGGCCAAGTGCCGGCTGATGGCGGAGGCCAATGCCCCGGTGGACGTGATCGGCACCGGCAGCTACCTGCCCGAACGCTGGACCGAGACCTACGCGACCGCCGACATCATCGAGTATGACGGCGAACGCCGTGTGAAGGTCGGCCGCGAGTTCCTGTTTCGGCGGTAACCTCCGGCTAACGCCCGGGATCCCCTCTCCCCCCCGGGAGAGGGTTAGGGTGAGGGGGATCCGCTTCGTGGCTCTCTTCGGCTCCGCCGAACCCCCTCATCCCAACCTTCTCCCCAGGGGGGAGAAGGAGTGGGGAGAAGGGGTTAAGCGCTTCTCACCCCAAGCGTTTCGCGATCAGCGGGCCACGCTCCGGTGCCGCATCCCTCACCGTGACCGACGCGCGCAGGCGGCGTTCGGCTTCGTCGGCCTGCGCCTCCGTGCGGGCGTGCAGGATCGCCAGCGGACGTTCCGTCGGACCCACCGCGTCGCCCAACCCGGCCACCTCGTCGAAGCCGACGGCGAAGTCGATGGCGTCGGTCGTCCTGGTTCGGCCGCCGCCCAGCGCCACCACCGCCATGCCGACGCCGCGGGTGTCGATCGCGCCGACGAAGCCGGCCCGCTCGGCGAACACCGGGCGGACGATGGGCGCGCGTTCCAGATGGCGGTCCGGCTGCTCCAGCAGGTCGGCCGGCCCGCCGAGCGCTTCGACCATGCGGGCGAAACGCTCCGCCGCCGCGCCGCTGGCGATGGAGCGGTCGGCCATGGCGCGCCCGGCCGCCGCGTCCGGCGCCAGACCGGCAAGTGCCAGCAGTTCCGCCGCCAGCGCCGCCGTCACCTCGTAGAGTCGCGGTTCGGCCGGTTCGCCGCGCAGGATGGCGAGGCATTCCCGCATCTCCAGCGCATTGCCGGCGCTGCGGCCCAGCACCTCGTTCATGTCGGTCAGCAGGGCCACCGCCGGCAGGCCCGCGCCTTTGGAGACGGTGACGATGCTCTCGGCCAGCGCCTCGGCATCCTGGAGGCGCTGCATGAAGGCGCCGCTGCCGAACTTCACGTCCATCACCAGCGCGTCCAGTCCGGCGGCGAGCTTCTTCGACAGGATCGACGCGGTGATGAGGTCGAGCGATTCGACCGTCGCCGTCACGTCGCGAATGGCATAGAGCCGCTTGTCGGCCGGGGCGATGTCGTCGGTGGCGCCGATCACCGCGCAGCCGACCTGCTTCACCACCCGGCGCAGCAGGTCGTTGTCGGGCTTGGCGCGATAGCCGGGGATGCTCTCGAACTTGTCGAGCGTACCGCCGGTGTGGCCCAACCCGCGCCCCGACACCATCGGCACGAAGCCGCCGCAGGCCGCCAGCATCGGCGCCAGGATCAGGCTGACTTTGTCGCCGACACCGCCGGTCGAATGCTTGTCGATCACCGGGCCGGGCAGGTTCAGCGACCGCCATTCCATCACCGTGCCCGAATCGCGCATGGCGCGGGTCAGCGCCACCCGTTCGTCCAGGCTCATGCCGCGGAAGAAGACGGCCATGGCGAAGGCCGCCGCCTGGGCCTCCGACACGCTGCCGTCGGTGATGCCGCGCACGAAATCCTGGATGGTGGCGGCGTCGAGCAGCTGGCCATCGCGCTTGGCGCGGACGATCTCCTGCGGAAGCATGCTTCAGTACCCTCCCGCCGGGGCCGGTTCGCGTTCGCCTTCCCGTTCTCCATGTCCGGCCGCCACCAGCAGCGAGTCGAGCAGGCTGGAGGCGCCGAAGCGGAAGGTCTGCGGCGTCGCCCAGCCTTCCCCCAGGATATGGTCGGCGAGCGCCAGATAGCGCGCCGCCTCCGCCGCGTCGCGGATGCCGCCGGACGCCTTGAAGCCGACCGGCTTGCCCGACTCATAGATGCAGTCCAGCATCACCGCCGCCGCCGGCAGGGTGGCGGCCGGCTGGGTCTTGCCGGTGGAGGTCTTCAGGAAATCGGCCCCGGCGGCGATGGCGTCGCGGGCTGCCCAGGCGAGCAGGTCGGCGTCGGGGAAGGCGCCCGATTCCAGGATCACCTTCATCAGTGCCTTGTCGCCGCAGGCCTCGCGGCAGGCCTTCACCACATTCATCGGCTGGGTGCGGGCGCCGTCGATGAAGGCCTTGTAGGGCAGCACGACGTCGATCTCGTCGGCGCCGTCGGCAATGGCGCGCCGGGTTTCCGCCGCCACCGAGGAGGCGTCCGCCTCGCCGGTCGGGAAATTCACCACGGTGGCGACCTTTACCGCCGTTCCCTCCAGCGCCTTGCGGGCGGTGGGGACGAAGCGCGCCCAGACGCAGACGGCGGCGACCGGCCCGACGGGCGTGACGGCGCGGGTGCAGAGATCCTGCACCACCCGGTCGCTGTCGTCGCCGTTCAGGCTGGTGAGGTCGAGCATGCCCACGGCACGGCGCGCCAGATCGGCGTCGGACGGGGCGTTGGCGCTGGCATCGAGCGCGCTTTGCAGGTCGGCAGACAGTTTCATGACCGGGACCCGTCCTTTTCATGCAGGCGTTCGAGAAAACCGACCAGCAGGCGCTCCAGGTCGGCGGCTGCCGCCGACGCGGCGGTCAGGGTCTGGTGGTGGTCGACCGGCCCGTCGCCGAGCCCGACCCCCAGGTTGGTGACGACGGCGCAGCCGACGACCCGCAGGCCGCAATGGCGGGCGATGATGCATTCCGGAACGGTGGACATGCCGACCGCGTCGGCACCCAGCAGCTTCATCATCCGCACCTCGGCCGGCGTCTCGAAGGATGGGCCGGGATAGGCGGCATAGACGCCCTCCGCCAGATCGATGGACAAGCCGGCCGCCACCTCCTTCAGGAGGCTGCGCAGAGCCGGATCCCAGGCGTCGGTCATGCTGGGGAAGCGCTCGCCGAAAGCCTCGTCGTTCGGGCCGGTCAGCGGGTTGGCGCCCAGCAGGTTCAGATGGTCGCTGATCGCCATCAGCCGGCCCGGCCCGACCTCCAGTCGGAGCGAGCCGACGGCGGCGGTCAGCACCAGCGTGTCGCAGCCGGCCAGTTTCAGCGCCCGCACTGCGGTCTTCAGCGCATCGAAGCCGTTGCCTTCATAGGCATGGACGCGGCCCTGCATGCAGGCGACCTCGACCCCGCCGAGCTGCCCAACGACCAGCCGTCCGGCATGGCCGGACACGCTGGGGATGGGGAAGCCGGCAATGTCGGTGTAGGGGATGACGACCGCGTCGGCGATGCGGTCGGCGATGCCGCCCAGGCCGGAACCCAGCACGATGCCGACCCGCGGCCGGTGGCCGGAGGCACGGTGAAGGATGTCCGCGGCGGCGCGGGCTGCCGTCATGTCGGGAAACTCCGCTCAGAAGGCTAAATTGGTGGGGCCGAACGATTCGGGCAACAGGATCTCCAGCGAAAAGGTCCGCCGCAGACCGGCCGGGTCGCAGATGTGGATCGGGGTTTCCGGCGTGGCGAATTCGCGGATGCGCTGGCGGCAGCCGCCGCAGGGTGTGCAGATTTCCTCCGCCCCCGCCTCGCCGCCCATGACGACGATGGCGCGGATGCGGCGGTCGCCGGCGGTGACCATGGCGCCGATGGCGCTCGATTCGGCGCACTGGCCTTGCGGGTAGGCGGCATTCTCCACATTGCAGCCGGCGAAGATGCGCCCCGATTCGCCGAGGATGGCGGCGCCGACCTTGAATTTGGAATAGGGGGCGTGGGCGTTCTCGCGCGCGGCACGGGCCGCTTCGATCATCCGGGACAGCTCCGCCGGGTCGGTCATGGCGTCAGCGCTCCTTGACATAGGGGATGCCGCTCGCCTTCGGGGCGATGGCCTTGCCGACGAAGCCGGCCAGCAGCAGGACGGTCAGCACATAGGGCAGCATCTGGATGAACTGCACCGGGATGACGCCGATGCCCGGCAGTTCCACCCCCTGCAGGCGCACCTGCACCGCGTCGGTGAAGGCGAAGAGCAGGCAGGCGAACAGGGTCGGTCCCGGCCGCCATTTGCCGAAGATCAGTGCCGCCAGCGCCAGATAGCCCTTGCCGGCGGTCATGTCGCGGACGAAGCCGGCGCCATGGCCGGTGGAGAGATACGAGCCGGCCATCCCCGTCAGCGCACCGGTCACCAGCAGCGCCTGATAGCGCAGCTTCGTCACCGACAGGCCGGCGGTGTCGACCGCCGCCGGATTCTCGCCCACCGCCCGCAGCCGCAGCCCGAAGCGTGAGCGGTAAAGCACCCATTGGGTGGCGATCACCAGGACCAGCGTCACCCAGATCAGCACGTTGTTGCCGTTCAGCAATTCGCGGTAGACCGGCCCCAGAACCGGCACGCCGGCCAGCGCGTCGACCCCCGGCAACTCCACCGCGGGAATGCGCGCCTGATTGGGCAGAAGCGGGGTCTGGCCGCCCTGCTGGAACCAGGCATAGGCCAACGTCGGCGCCAGCCCGGCGACCAGGATGTTGATCGCCATGCCCGACACCACCTGATTGCCGTTGTGGGTGATGCAGGCGAAACCATGGACCAGCGCCAGCGCCACTCCGGCGGCGATGCCGGCCAGCAGCCCCAGCCAGGGGTTCAGCGTCGTCGACGCGACGGCGGCGGAGAAGAAGGCGCCGGCCAGCATCTTGCCTTCCAGCCCGATGTCGACCACGCCCGACCGCTCGCAATACATGCCGGCGAAAGCGGCCAGCACCAGCGGCGTCGCCACCCGGATGGTGGCGCCCAGCAGCTGCAAGGTCAGGAGAAGCGCGTCCTCCATCGCTCAGCCCCTCCCCGTATCGGCGGTGGCGGTGGTGCCGCGGCGGCGGAACAGTGCCTCCACCTGTGGCTTGAACAGGTTCTCCATCGCGCCGGCAAACAGGATGACCAGACCCTGGATGACCATCACCAGCTCGCGGTTGATCGTGGGGTAGTCGAAGGACAGCTGGCCGCCGCCCTGCGCCAGAACCCCGAACAGCAAGGCGGCCAGAATGATCCCGACCGGGTGGTTGCGCCCCATCAGCGCCACGGCGATGCCGACGAAGCCGACGCCGCCGGTGAAGTTCAGGATCACCCGGTGCTGCACGCCCAGGATCTCGTTCACGCCGACGAAGCCGGCCAGCGCACCGGAGAGCAGCATGGCAATGATGATGTTCCGCGAAGGCGAGATGCCGGCATAAACCGCCGCCCGCTCATTCCGGCCCACCGTGCGCAGCTCGTAGCCCCAGCGGGTCCGGCGCAGGAAGATGTGGAACAGCAAGCAGCAGGCCAGCGCCCACAGGAAGGACAGGTTCAGCGGCGAGGCCGGGATGGTGATGCCGAACCAGCCCAGCGCCCGGTCCATCGACGGCAGCCAGACGCCGGGATCGAACTCGCGGGTTTCCGGCGACTGGCTGCCGGGGCGGATCAGCACGTCCACCAGCAGCCAGGTCATGATCGACGCGGCGATGAAGTTGAACATGATCGTCGTGATGACGATGTGGCTGCCGCGCTTGGCCTGCAGCCAGGCTGGGATGAAGGCCCAGGCGGCGCCGAACAGGGCGGACGCCAATACCGCCAGCAGCGCCACCACCGGCCAGGGCCAGCCGGTCAGCGCCAGCGCCACCAGCCCGGCGCCGAGCCCGCCGAGATAGGCCTGCCCCTCGCCGCCGATGTTGAACAGCCCGCAATGGAAGGCGATGGCGACCGCCAGCCCGGTGAAGATGTAGTCGGTGGTGTAATAAAGGGTGTAGCCGATGGCCTCCGGGTAGCCCAGAGCCTCCGACAGCAGCAGCGACAGCACGTCGACCGGATTCTCGCCGATCACCAGGATCACCAGCCCCGACAGCACGAAGGCCGCGACGAGGTTGAGAACCGGAAGCAGCGCATACCCGACCCAGCCCGGCACGGCGCCCGGCTGGCCCTTCCCCGATCCGCTCAGCAGCACCGGCGTCTCCTGGATTGCCCCTTGCCGCGGATTCTTAACCGCCAATGCTCTGCCGACCAAGCATTTCATCGCGCCGGAATCACTGCGGCTGCCGTGGGTTAGAAGGATTTCAAAAACTCTTGCCGCAGCGCAGCAATCTGGCATGCTTCTAAACCATAGGAATTTTATGGTTATGGAGCATGCCCGATGCCGTTCGACATTCCTCAGACCTTTCGCCACCACGTCTTTTGCTGCGCCCAGCAGCGCCCGCCCGGCCATCCGCGCGGCAGCTGTGCCGCCAAGGGCGCCCACCCGCTGTGGCAGCGGCTCGACCAGAAAATCCAGGCGAAGGGTCTGGCCGATGTCGGCATGGCGATAACGGGCTGCCTCGGCTTCTGCTCCGCCGGGCCGCTGATGGTGGTCTATCCGGAGGGCATCTGGTACCGGCCGGAAACGGTGGAGGACATCGACGAGATCGTCGAGTCGCATCTGGTGAGCGATGCACCGGTGGAGCGGCTGGTGATGGTGCTGACAAGGTGAGGCATCGCCAGCCATCACTTCCAAAACCCCACGCCTACCAGACCTGCGGTTGCGGCATTGGGACGCAGAAGCGTTTGCCCATAATGTGGGCAACCTCCGCCATTGCCCTTCCGAACCAACTCCATGACCGACGCCGAGACCGCCGACCTGCTGCCAGCCGAGGCCGATTCGGTCCCCTATGCCGTCGGCTGCTTCCTGGGTGCGATCCTGCTGTTCGCGGCGATGGACACGCTCATCAAGTTCCTGACCGCCGATTACCCGGTGCCGCAGCTGATGTTCGTGCGCTCGCTGGTCGCCTTCCTGCTGGTGGGCGGCTACACGCTGTGGCGCGGCGGCGGAATCGCGGCGATGCGGACGCGACGGCCCTGGGGACATGTCTGGCGGGCCTTCGCCGGGCTGATCTCGATGGGATGCTTCTTCTATGCGTTCCGCGAACTGCCGCTGGCCGACGTCTATGTGCTGAGCTTCGCCGGTCCGCTGTTCATCACCGCATTGTCTGCCCCGCTGCTGGGGGAGCCCGTTGGCTGGCGCCGTTGGGCGGCGGTGGTGATCGGGTTCGGCGGCGTCGTGGTGATGGCGCAGCCGTCGGCCGGGGCGCCGCTGGTGCCGGTGCTGGTCGGGCTTTGCGCCGCGCTGTTCTATGCGCTGGCGGCGCTGGCCGTGCGCGGCCTGTCGCGGACGGAGACCAGCGCGTCCATCGTGCTCTATCTGCTGCTGACGACGACGGTGGTCAGTGGGGCGCTGGCGGTGCCGGTGTGGACGGCGCCGACCGGTTTCGCGCTGGGGCTGATGGCGCTGGTCGGCGCGATCGGCGCCGGCGCGCAGGTGCTGCTGACCCAGGCCTTCCGTCGCGCGCCGCCGGCGGTGGTGGCGCCCTTCGAATATACCGGCATGGTCTGGGCCAGCCTGTTCGGCTGGCTGGTGTTTGGCGATTTGCCGACCGCGCCGGTGATCGCCGGCGCCATGGTCATCATCGGCAGCGGGCTCTACATCCTGCATCGTGAAACGCTGGTGGCGCGTCGCCGGCTGGGTTCTTGACAGGATGGGGCCGGCGGCGACACTCTCGCCGCCTGTTCACGGCTGGGGTGCCCCTGCCTTTCGCCGGATCGGCGGATGCGGGGGCTGAGACAACACCCATCGAACCTGATCCGGGTCATGCCGGCGAAGGGAGCCGACCGGAACCCGACGGATCAGCCGCAAACGCCCCGTCCCCTCCGCGTCGCTCCGGTTGCCGGCGCGAGTTGAGGAGTTTTCGGTCATGCGGCGCGCACTTCCCCTTCTGATCGGCCTGCTGGCGGCCACCTCCTGCCTGTCTCCGGCGGCGCGGGCCGACGACACGCTGTCCTTCCCGGTGCTGGTTCCGCTGACCGGATTCCTGTCGCTGGAGGGCACCAGCCAGCGGAACGGCGCGGTCCTGGCGCTGAAGCAGACGCCGGCCGGCGTCGCCATCGTGTCGGAAGTCGTCGACACCGGCACGTCGCCCGAGGCGGCGGTGACGGCGCTGGAGCGGGCGGCCGGCAGTGGAACCGTCGGGGCGGTCGCCGCCAGCATGCTCGGCACCCAGATGCTGGCGATGCTGCCGCTGGCGCAGGAGTTGAAGCTGCCGCTGGTCACCGTGTCGGGCACCGCGTCGATCACCGAGCAGGGCAACCCCTGGGTCTTCCGCTTCTTCCCCGGCGACGCCGTGACCAAGTCCGCCCACGCCCGCTATGTGGTGGAGGAATTGGGCAAGCGGCAGCCGGCGATCATCTACCAGACCACCGCCTATGGGCAGAGCGGCAAGACCCATCTCGACGCCGCCTTCAAGGCGCTGGGCGTGACCCCGGTGTTCGAGGAGGGGGTGGACCCGGCGGCCAAGGACCTGCTGCCGGTGCTGACCAAGGCGTTGGCCGCCAAGCCGGACGTGCTGGTGCTGCATCTGCATTCCGGCCCGACGGCGCTGCTGCTTCGGCAGGCGGCATCCCGCGGCGTGCCCCTGCCGATCGTCGCCGGTTCCGCCATGCATCAGCCGAGCACCGCGGCCCTGCTGGAACCGGCGGAGTTGAAGGGCGTCTGCGCCGAAACCGCGGCCTCGCCGATTTCCGGCGATACGCCGGAGGTCAAGGCCTTCACCGACGCCTACCGGACCGCCTTCGGCAAGGAGCCGGACGCCTTCGCGCTCGGCCAGTATGACGGCATGACGATGGTGCTGGAGGCGGTGAAGGCCGGCGCCCGGACGCCGGACGCGATCCGAAAAGCATTGTCGGCGGAGACCTTCAAGGGACTCGCCATGACCTACAAGTCCGACGGCAAGGGCAACATGGCCCATTCCGCCGTCATCGTCTGCTATGACGGGACCAGCCGCGTGCCGAAGCTGGTGAAGCGGTACGACGACCCGACGCTCGCGGCGAAGTGAGCGGATGGCGGCGTTTCAACTGCTGGTCAACGGGGTGGCGCTGGGGGCGGCTTACGCCCTGGTGGCGCTTGGCTTCGTGCTGGTGCTGAACGCCACCTCGGCGGTGAATTTCGCCCAGGGCGACCTCGTGATGGCCGGCGGGCTGCTGGCGGTGGCGCTGGCGCCGCTGATCCCGTTGCCGGGCATCGTCCTGCTGCCGGTGGTGCTGGTGCTGATGGCGGCGCTGGGTCTGCTGCTGGCCCTGGCCGCCTATCTGCCGCTGCGCCGCCGGCCGCCGGTTTCGGTCTTCATCAGCACCATCGCGGTCGGCATCATCCTGCAGAACGGGGCCGCCATCCTGTTTGGGCCGGAGCCGCGCGCCGCACCGCCGCTGTTCGGGGACGAAACGCTGCACATCGCCGGGCTGGCGGTGCCGGAGCAGTCGCTCGCCATCGTCGCGGTGGCGGCCCTGCTGATCGGGGTGCAGCAATGGGTTTTTGCCCGCACGCAGTTGGGCCGCCGGCTGCGGGCGACGGCGCAGGATCCGGAGATGGCGCGCGCCTGCGGAGTGCCGGTCACCGCCATGATCCTGGTGACCTTCGCCATCGGCGCGGCCTGCGCCGGGGCGGCGGGGCTGCTGCTGGCCAACCGATATTTCGTCACGCCGACCTCGGGTGGAGATCTGATCCTGAAGGCCTACATTGCGGTGACGGTGGGGGGCTGGGGGTCCGTTCCGGGGGCGGTGGTGGGAGCGCTGCTGATCGCGCTGTTCGAGGTGGGGGTGTCGTCGGTGCTGTCCTACCCGGTGGCGCTGGGGGCCTTGTACCTGACGCTGCTGGCGATTCTGGTGCTGCGGCCACAAGGGCTGTTCGGCGAAGCGGTGCGCCGCCGTGGTTGAGCGTCGGTCGGTCGTCATTCTCACCGCCGGCGCCCTCGCCCTGCTGGTTTACGCGCTGGCCTTTGCCTCGCCTTATGGCCTGCGCGTCCTGACCGTCGCAGGTGTGTATGCGCTGGCGACCTTCGGCTTCCAGATCGTCTTCGGCCTGGGTGGTGCGCTGTCGCTGGCGCAAGGCGCCTTCTTCGGCGTCGGCGCCTATGTGACCGGCATCCTCGGCAGCCGCTACGGCCTCGGCTTCGAGGCGACCTTTCCGCTGTCGATGCTGGTTCCGCTGCTGCTGGCGCTGCCGGTCGGGCTGGCGGTGCTGCGGCTGGAATCGCATTACTTCGCCCTGGCGACGCTGGGGATCGCGCAGGTGCTCCATCTGCTGGCGGTGAATCTGCCGGAACTGACCGGCGGCTCCAACGGGCTCGCCGGGGTGCCGGCGGTGGTGCTGTTCGGCTGGGCGGTGCCGCGCGGGCTGCCGATGGCCGGGTTGGTCTGGGGGCTGGTGGCGCTCGGTGGGTTGAGCGGCTGGCGGCTGGCGCGCGGACGGCTTGGCCGGTCGCTGACCATGCTGCGCGACGATCCGCTGGCTGCGGGAACGCTGGGGCTGGATGTCGGCCGGCTGCGGCTGGTGGCCTTCGGCATCAGCGCGGTTTTCGCCGGGGCGGCCGGAGCGCTGGCCGTCCATACCCAGCGCGTCGTCTCGCCGGAGGTGCTGGAATTCCCGGTCATGGTCTCCATCCTCACCATCGCCATCGTCGGCGGTCGGGGGCGGATGGCCGGGGCGGTGCTGGGTGCCGTGCTGCTGCTGCATCTGCCGGAATGGTTCCGCTTCCTGGAGCGTGGCTATCTGGTCATCTACGGCGCCGCCCTGCTGCTGACCGTCGTGCTGGCGCCGGACGGGCTGACCGGGCTCCTCCACCGCCTCACAGCCCGCCTGTACGGCGGCAAGCCCTGTTCGCCGGTGGAGGCGAGGGAGCCGCCGCCGCCCGCCCTGCTGGAGGGGCTGGCGGTCGAGGGCTTGCGGAAGTCCTTCGGCGGCGTGCGGGCGGTGGACCGTGTGTCGCTGGACCTGCGGCCGGGCACCATCACCGGGCTGATCGGGCCGAACGGGTCGGGCAAATCCACGGTCATCAACCTGCTGTCGGGGCTGGAGCGGCCGGATGCCGGGCGGGTGCGGCTCGGCGGGCAGGACGTCACCGGCGCCCGCGCCGACCGGCTGGCCCGTGCCGGACTGGCCCGCAGTTTCCAGGCGGCCCTGCTTCCCACCGGAGCGGGGGTGCTTGAGGCGGTGGCCGCCGCCCGTCTCGCCTTCGATCCGGACGCCGCGACGGCCGAGGCGCACGCGCGCTGGGCGCTCGACCGGCTGGGCGTCGGCGATCTTGCCGGGCAATCCTGCGACGGGCTGCCGGCGGCACTGCGGCGGCGGGTGGAATTGGCCCGCGCCCTGGTCCGCCGCCCGTCGGTCCTGCTGCTGGACGAGCCCGCCGCCGGACTGACCGACGGCGAAAAGGCCGAACTGGCGGTTTTGCTGCGCGATCTGGCTGGGGAAGGGATGGCGATCCTGCTGGTGGAGCATGACATGGGATTCCTGCTGCCGCTCGCCGGCCGGGTGCTGTGCCTCGACCGTGGGCGGGTGATCTATGACGGCCCGGCCGGTGGCGTGCGCCGGGACCTGGCGGTCGCAACCGCATACTTGGGCCGGGCGGGATCGGCATGAGCCCGCTGCTGTCCATCCGCGACCTGACCGCCGGCTATGGCGGCGCCACTGCGCTCGACGGCGTGTCGCTGACCGTCGCGGCCGGGGAGACGGTGGCGCTGCTCGGCGCCAACGGGGCGGGGAAGTCGACGCTGCTGAAGGCGCTGCTCGGCCTCGTGCAGGCACGGGGGGAACTGCGGTTCGACGGCGCCGATCTCGGCCCGCTGGCGACCGAGGCGCGGGTGAGGCGCGGCATCGGCTATGTGCCGGAGGGGCGGCGGGTCTTCCCCGGCATGAGCGTGCGCGACAATCTGGAGGTCGCCGGCCTGCCCGCCGCCCGCGACCGCGCGCAAGATGTCGAGCGCGTCTTCACCCTGTTCCCCGACCTCGCCGTCAAGAGCGGCGAGAGCGCCTGGCGATTGTCCGGTGGTCAGCAACAGATGCTGAGCCTGGGCCGCGCGCTGATGGGCCGGCCACGCCTGCTGCTGCTCGATGAGCCGTCGCTCGGCCTGTCGCCCAAGCTGGCCGACGAGGTCTTTTCCGCCGTCGGCCGCATCGCCGCCGCGGGCACCGCGGTGCTGCTGGCCGAGCAGAGCGCGGCACGCGCGCTGGCGGTCGCGCCGCGCGCCGTCCTGCTGCGGCTGGGCCGCGTGGTCGGCGATGGGCCGGTCGCGTCGCTGTCCGACGAGGCGCTGCGGGGGGCGTTCTTCGGGGGGTAGGAGCATCCCCCTGCGTGTCCCGTGCAACAGGTGTCAGCCTCCCGCAACAGGAAGGGCGGTTGGGCTTGCGGAAGGGGGCGGTCGCGGATAGCTTCGCCGCCACAACCATCTATGGATTACCTCGTGATGACCGCCCGCCTTGCCGCTTCGCTGTCCGCGCTCCTCCTGCTGGGGGTGGCGTCGACTCCGGCGGTGGCGGATCTGGTGCCGGTCGAACCGAACATGCCGCCGGCCGCCTATTACGGGCTGCCCGAGCCGGAAGAGGAAATCCTGACTCCTGCCGCGCCGCAGCAGGGCGCCAAGCCGGCCAATCCGTCCGCCGCCGGCACCCCTGGCAGCGACAAGGCCGCCGCTCCGCCGAAGCCGGAGGGGCCGGGCGAACTGATCGAGAGCTGGGACGGCGGCGCCGCCAAGAAGAAGGACGGCAGCTTCGCCTATTGCGTGGCGGAGGGGGAATTCACCTCCGGCCATGTGCTGATGTTCGCCCGCAGCCCGAAGGGGGAGACCAACATCGGCATCGGCATTCCCGGTGCCGACCTGCCCAAGGGCGGCGAATGGCCGGTGACCATCGAGGTCGACAAGAAGCTGAAGCGGGAACGGGTCGCCATCGCTTCCCAGCCGGACATGCTGGTGGTCTCCAACGGCAAGGACGAGGAGCTGGTCAACGCCCTGATGGGCGGGAACGAACTGGTGGTTTCGTCGGCCTCGGACCGCATCGCCTTCAAGCTGGACGGCACGAAGAAGGTGCTGGGCGACCTGAAGACCTGCGTCGACAAGGGCGGCAACGTCCCGCCGATCAAGGTCGCCGCCGGCCGCCCGGCGGAGAAGAAGAACCGCCTGCCGGAAGGGCTGGACAGCCTGCTGACGGCGGCCGGGGTGCATGACGCCGAACTGGTGCCGATGGACAAGGTCCCGCAGGAGCGCCGCCCGGCCGATGTCGCCTGGCGCTTCGGGCCCATCGTCGGCGGCATCCGCGAGCGCGCGGTGGGCGAGGGGGCGAAGATCGACGAACTGTCGGACAGCTTCGCCGACGCCATGAAGCAGCGCTGCGAAGGCACGCCGACGGTCAGCCTGAACCCGTCCGAACAGGCCGGTGCCGTCTGGCTGCGCACGGGATCGGTCGATTGCGCGATGCCGCAGGGCAAGCTGCACGTCACGCTGAATTTCCTGCTGTCGCAGCGCCGGCTGTTCACCGTGATCTTCCACGAGGCCGGCGAACCCGACGTCGCGCTGGCCGACAAGGTGCGCGACAACCTCGCCCAGGTGCTGCGCCGCGCCGGAACCGCGCCGTCGCCCACCACCACCGACGCGGCTCCGGTTCAGCCTTCGCCCGTTCAGCCGGCACCTGCGGCGCAGGCCCCGGCAGCATCGCCCTCAGCATCCCCCGCACCGGCCCCATCCGCTCCGTCGGCGCCCGCGCCGGCGACAGTGAAGCCGCAATCAAAACCGCAGCAAGCCAAGCCCTGACGGATTCCCTGCTTGCTGATCATGCTGACGGTGCTTCGGCAGCTACACTTCGACATTTCTTTGGAATGGGCTTCCGAAACTCCGTCATAACCTGCGCATGGCTTCAAGACGAGTTATGTTCGAGTCTTGGGCGCATCGGCCGTGTGGAGCACTTTGCGGATTTCATTGATCACAGGCAGCGAAACTGTCCTTCTCGAAGGTTGGAGATTCCATGCGATTGTAACTTTTGATATGGATTGGTCCCGCCTTTTGCCGGTAGCCTTTATCAAGTCCTGCGGCATATGCGGCTAGTGGCGAATTCTTTGGCAGGGATGTTGACTCTCATTCTTATCGATCCTAAAAATGCGTCATTGGAATGGATGCTCATGGGGCTACTGGGTATGTCCTTTTTGGACCTCGTTGGATCGGACGACGCATTGGGGGAAATTGCATCCAACGTCGCGCATCGTGCCCTGAACATCGAATTTGCGCCGGTGACCAATAGTGGAGTCACTCCGGATCGATTGCTTCAGCGCATTCGCTCGTCGACGATTCCGCGCGTTGCTGAAGAGGCCGATATATCCGGGGATCTCACACACAGCTTGGTACAAGCAGTGGATGACCTGGGGCTTTAGCAGTCCAACTCAGAAATTTTGCGGATCATAACCGGGGAGTTTCCGCTCTCTCGGTGGAGAGTTCATTGTGTCTGCTGAAAAAGATTTGCCGAGTTTCCTGACTGAGGAAATGCTCAAGGAACTCACGAAGCAATTTTATAAGACGGTGAAGCTCGTCGTCCGCCAGATACAGGCGTTTTCGGCCAAATCCGGTCGGACGACGGACCTCCATTTCGATCGCATATGGATATCGGAACCCGAATTGGAATCTGCCTTTCGGGAGGCTGAGAACGATCTCCGGTTTTTGATGCTGCGCCGCGGCTTCCGGGCGGAGGACGTTCGGACCAAAGGTATTGCCGAGGGCAAGATTGCCGGCATGATCGCCTTCCGCCTGCTGCGTCACCGGATTATACACATCGGACATACCGGCCCACGGATTACCGACAGATATTTCGGCCGTGTCCAGGAACTGGTGGTTCTGAGATTGGTGTCGGAGGCTATTCTGGATATCGATCTGGAAAAGGCGCCATTCGTTCAGCCGGGTCCAGGCGGTGCGACCAAGCCTTGGCTTCTGCATGAACTGCTTTTTCTGATCGCGCGCCGCCATTTCAATCAGGAAACGCTGGCATTAATCTTCGATACAGCCGTCCATCTGCATCGGGCGACAAGCTACGCCCGGTAGGAACACACCGTTTTCTCCAAGCTGTTTTGGGCGGCGGTCGTGTAGGATGCACCTCCCCGCCGTTTTGCGTCAGCGATCCGGCATCAAGCGCGCGGCTTCGTTCGGAGCGAGTGCTTACCACCAACAGCTTCCCCGCGTTCGAAGCGATGGGAACCTGACGACGTTGGCGGACGTATTCCAGTTGGATCGATTTCAATGTTCGCGTGATCATGCCTGACAACTCGGCCTCCCTCGACGGCGTGGGCGAAAACGCCCGCGCCGGCAACGATCCCTATGCGACGCTCGATGCGTCCGCGGCTACAACCGTGTCCGACCGCTGGAGCGTACGCAACAGCGCGCTGGCGGTGGTGGTGCTTGCCGCGCTGGTCGGCGGGGTGGTCGGGCTGGCGGTCGGGCTTCTGCACGAAGCGGTGTTGCTGGCGCAGACGCTGGCCTTCGACCTGCCGGAAGGCGAACGGCTGGGGCAGGGCGTGCCCGACCTGCTGCGGACGCTGGGCGTGCCGGTGGCGGGCGGGCTGCTGCTGGGCATCCTGTCGACGCTGGTGCGGCGCTGGCGCCCCAACGCCATCGTCGATGCGGTGGAGGCGAACGCGCTCTACGGCGGCAAGATGTCGCTGATCGACAGCCTGCGGCTGACGGTGACGACCGCCCTGTCCAACATTTCCGGCGCGTCGGTCGGCATGGAGGCGGCCTATACCCAGGCCGGCGCCGGGATGGCCTCCTCGCTGGGCCAGCGGTTGCGGCTGCGCCGGGCCGATCTGCGCACCATGGTCGGCTGCGGGGCGGCGGCGGCCATCGCCGCGGCCTACCATGCGCCGCTGGCCGGCGCCTTCTATGCGTTCGAATTGGTGCTCGGCGGCTATACGCTGGCAGTGCTGGCCCCAGTCGGGGCGGCTGCGGCGATGGCGGTGGCGGTGTCGGCCCTGCTGACCGGCGGCGAGGCATCGCTGGCGCTCGGCCGGCCGGTGGAGATCGCCGGCTGGGATTACGCCGCCTGCGGCGTCGTCGGCTTCGTGGCCGGCTGGCTCAGCATCCTCGCCATGCAGGCGGTGACGGTGGCGGAGCGCGGATTCAACCGTCTGCCGGTCCCCCGCTGGACGCGGCCGGCCATCGGCGGGCTGACGGTGGGCGCGTTGGCGCTCGCCGTGCCGGCGGTGATGGGCAGTGGCCCCGGCGCCGTTCCGCCGGAACTGGCGGGCGGCGTGCTGGCGCTGGGGGTGACGCTGGTGGTGAAGATTTTGGCATCGGCATTGTCGCTGGGTTCGGGGTTCCGTGGTGGCCTGTTCAGCGCCTCGCTGTTCATCGGTGGGCTGTTCGGCGGCCTGTTGGGGCAGACGACCGCCGCCTTCCTGCCGGGGCTGGGGATCGACAGCGGCCTGCTGCTGCTGGTCGGCATGGGATCGGTCGCCGCCGGCATTGTCGGCGCTCCGGTCACCATGGTGCTGCTGGTGCTGGAGACGACGCAGGATCTGTGGGCGGCGTCGGGCGTGCTGATCGGGGTGGTGCTGTCGACCACGGTGGTGCGTCAGGCCTTCGGCTATTCCTTCGCCACCTGGCGCTTCCACCTGCGCGGCGTGCCGATTCGCGGCGCCTACGACATCGGCTGGCTGTCGGAACTGACGGCCTTCCGGCTGATGCGCCGCGACGCCAAGACGGTGCCCGCCACCCTGACGGTGGAGGCGCTGCGCCGCCTCTACCCGCTGGGGTCGACCAAGGCGGTCTTCGCGGTGGACGAAATGGGGCGCTATGCCGGAATTGTCGACATGTCGATGATCCACGACCCGGACCAGGACGCGGCTGCGACCGAGACGCGGGTCGGATCGCTGGCCTGCAAGGCCGACGCGGTCCTGATGCCGGGGGACGACGCCCGCACCGTGCTGAACCGCTTCGGCAGCGAGGAGGTGGAGGCCTTGCCGGTGCTGTCCTCTCCCACCGACCGGCGGATCATCGGCTATGTGACGGAGTCCTTCGCGCTCCGCCGCTATTCCCAGGCGCTGGAACGGCAGCGCGGCGAGGATCTGGGCGAGCGGGGGCTTTGGGGGCGCGACTGACGGACCCTCAAGGCTCGCTGTAGCCGGTGGGGGCGATGCGCAACTCGTAGCGGGCCGGGTCGTGCTGGAAGATCAGGCCACCGAAGCGTTCGGAATAGGGCGGCAGATAGTCGAACTGCGCCTCCGCCGTCTCCACCACCCGGTCGCCGGACCGCAGTTCACCGCGCACGATCAGCGTTGCGGCGGTCGCGGCGGTCCGGTTGCGGATCTGGAAACGCACGGTGTGGCCCAAGCCGCCGGTCCGCGTTTCCATCACGGTCACCTCCATCTCGCCGGGGACCGAACTGTGCTCCTTGAGAGCGTATTGCACCATGTAGACGATCATCGCGGCGATCAGCAGCGCGCCGAGCCCCGCCACCACCCATTCGAGGGGGGAGGTCGGCGGTGCATGCTCCGCTCCGTTACCCGCCCGTGACCCGTCGTTCACCCGTGAATCGTCGTCGGTCGTCGCCATCGGGCTTTCTCCCCCTTCGCAGGATCAGGGTCACAGGATGAGTCGGGCCGCCGCCGCGCCGATGGCGCAGGGAAAGCCCAGGACCACAGTGGCGCTGATGATCTCGGCCAGCCCGGTGCCGTCGGTTCGGCCGAAGGTCCACAGCAGGTAGAGGCAGATCGCCAGCACGATCACATAGCCGACGACGGTGAAGCGCAGGAACAGGCTCCAGAACCCGACGCCGCCCGGCGGCTTCGACCCGCCGGGGAACTCCACGGCGTAGACGAAGGCGTGCATCAGCACCAGCGACAGCAGCAGCAACGCGATCTCCCGCCACGGATCCATCATGTAGGACAGCAGCACCATCTCCTCCGTCGGGGCGACGTTGAGGCCGAGGAACAGCGCCCCCACCCCCATCAGGAACAGCTCCTGCGGATAGGTCATCGCGGTCTGGCGCTGCATGCTCTCACTGCTCTTCTCGCCCAGCTGATCGCGGGCCAGCATGGCGCCGATGGCGGCGGGGAAGCTCTGCAGCGCGATCTTGCCGATCACCTCGCGCGCCGGCATGTCGACGGACAGCACCTTGAAGATGCCGAGGATGACGACCGACATCATCACCGCCACGGCGATGGCGACGAAGGCGTCGGCAATGTCGTCGCGCAGGCTGGCGGTGGATTTGAAGCCGCTGACGACCGACAGCCCGACCAGCAGCGGGATCAGCAGCACCAGCAGCAGGACCAGCCGCCAGGAGTCCATGGTGAAGCCGATCCACCACATCTCCATCGTCATCAGCATCGGCAGCGAGAAGATCAGCGCCCCGGCAAAGGCCCGCGCCAGTCCGACGAGGAAGGAGCGGTTGTCTTCATAAGCGGGCCTGCCCGGCAACGCCGCCTCCGTCCGGCCTGTGTCGGCGGTCATGCATCGTCTCCCCAAGCACCTTTTCCAACCCCGCCGCGATTGTCGGAGCCGTACTTCCACCTTCAACGCATACGGCCACGCACAGGTTTCGCGATTTCGCATGGGAACTTCGGATTGCCCACGAAACCGTCGAGCCTCGGCTGTGTTGACCCCGAGGGGGAAGATGGGCGTGGCCCGGCGAAGGGGAGGCGATCGACATGAACAGGGCGAGCCGGCGGTCTGCGCGAGCCTCTCTGCGGCCCGGCTTGCCCATTGCGGCGCTCGCCCTTTCAGGATGCGCCCTTCCCGGTGGTGGGGGGCGGCAGTCGGCGCTGGATGCCGCCGGGGTCAGTGCACAGGAAATCCTGGCCACCAGCTGGATCCTGTTCATCGGCGCCGGGGTGATCTTCCTGGCGGTGATGGCGCTGGCGCTCTACGCCGCGCTGGTCCGGCCGGAGCGGTTTCCCGGCCGCCGCGCCTGGGTGATCGGCGGCGGCATCCTGTTCCCGCTCGTCACCCTGACCGCACTCCAGATCCATGAATTCGCCCTTGCCCGCCGGCTGGCGACCCTGACGCCTGAACCGGAGCTGGTGGTCGAGGTCACCGGCTACATGTGGTGGTGGGACGTCCGCTATCATGTGGAGGGGCAGGAGCCGCTGCGCGGCGCCAACGAACTCGTGCTGCCGGCCGGGCGCCAGGTGGAACTGCGGGTCGCCAGCGCCGACGTCATCCACAGCTTCTGGGCGCCGAGCCTCGCCGGCAAGATCGACATGATTCCCGGCCATGTGAACCGGCTGCCGATCGTGGCGCAGCGGCCTGGGCTCTATCGCGGCCAGTGCGCCGAATATTGCGGCGCGCAGCATGCCCTGATGGCCTTCGACATCCGGGTCCTGCCGGCGGACGAGTTCGACGCCTGGATGGCGGCGCAGCGGCGCCCGCCCGCCGAACCGGAGACGCCGCAGCTCGTGCGCGGCCGGGACGCCTTCTTCGCCTTCGGCTGCCAGTCCTGCCACGCCGTGCGCGGGACGGAGGCGGCGGGGCTGGTCGGCCCGGATCTCAGCCGTGTCGGCGCCCGGCCGTCGCTCGCCGCCGGGACGATGCCGACGCGGGTGGAGACCATCGCCGCCTGGATCCAGGGCGCCCAGCACATCAAGCCCGAGAACCGCATGCCGTCCTTCGACGTGATGGACGGCGAGACCCTGGACGCCATGGCCGCCTGGCTGGAGAGCCTGAAATGACGCTGCGCACCGACGAGTCCCGCGACGAGTTCTCCGGCGGCAGGCCAACTCCCAGCCCCGTCCCCCGCCCGGAGGGGGAGGAGGAGAGGCTGCGCCGCCTCTGGCGGCTGCCGCGGGGGATCGCGCTGCTGACCGCGGTGAACAACACCAAGGTCGGCGTCTGGTACATCGGCACGGCGCTGCTGTTCTTCCTGATCGCCGGGCTGCTGGCGCTGGTGATGCGCCTGCAGCTGGCGGTGCCGGACAACGACCTGCTCGACCACAACACCTACAACCAGTTCTTCACCGTCCACGGCACCGGGATGATGTTCCTGTTCGCCGTGCCGATCGTGGAGGCCATCGGCGTCTATCTGCTGCCGTCCTTCCTGGCGGCGCGCGACCTGCCCTTTCCCCGGCTGTCGGCCTTTGCCTTCTGGGCCTATTTCTTCGGCGGCATCGCCTTTTTCTGCTCGCTGATCTTCGGTGCGGCGCCCGACGGCGGCTGGTTCATGTATCCGCCGCTGACCAGCTACGAGCATTCGCCGGGCATCAACGCCGATTTCTGGCTGCTCGGCATCGGCTTCATCGAGATCTCGGCCATCGCCGGCGCCATCGAGATCGTCGTCGGCATCCTGCGCACCCGCCCGCCCGGCATGACGCTGGACAAGCTGCCGGTCTATGCCTGGTCGATGCTGGTGATGGCGGGGATGATCATCTTCGCCTTTCCCGCCGTGATCGTCGCCACCGCCTTGCTGGAGATCGAGCGCGCCTTCCATTGGCCCTTCTTCATCGCGGACAAGGGCGGCGACCCGCTGCTGTGGCAGCACCTGTTCTGGTTCTTCGGCCATCCGGAGGTCTACATCATCTTCCTGCCGGCCGCCGGGCTGGTGTCGATGATGGTGCCGACCCTGGCCCGCCGTCCGCTGATCGGCCACGATTTCGTGGTGCTCGCGCTGGTCGGAACGGGATTCTTCAGTTTCGGGCTGTGGGTCCACCACATGTTCGCCACCGGCATTCCATCGCTGTCGCTCAGCTTCTTCTCCGCCGCCAGCATGGCGGTCGCGGTGCCGAGCGGCATCCAGGTCTTCGCCTGGATCGCCACGCTGGGGGCAGGGCGGGTGCAATGGACGGTTGCGACGCGCTTCCTGTTCGGCTTCCTGTTCATCTTCGTCCTGGGCGGGCTGACCGGCGTGATGGTGGCGGTGGTGCCCTTCGACTGGCAGGCCCATGACAGCTACTTCATCGTCGCGCATCTGCATTACGTGCTGATCGGCGGCATGGTGTTCCCGGTCTTCGCCGGGCTTTACCACTGGTGGCCGACGCTGAACGGCCGGCTGCTGTCGGAGCGGTTGGGAAACTGGGCCTTCTGGCTGATGTTCATCGGCTTCAACGTCGCCTTCTTCCCCATGCACATCAGCGGCCTGCTGGGCATGCCGCGGCGGGTCTACACCTATCCCGGCGATCTCGGCTGGAACCTGCTGAACATGGTGTCGACGGTGGGCGCCTTCGTGCTGGCGCTGGGCGTTCTGCTGGTGCTGGTCGACATGGCGCGCAGCGCGCTGGGCTGGGGGGAGAAGGCGTCCGACAATCCGTGGAATGCCGGGACGCTGGAATGGCTGCCGAACGAGCTGTACGCCGTCCGCAGCATCCCGCACGTCACCAGCCTTTATCCCCTGTGGGACAATCCCGATTTGCCGCGCGAGGTGCGCGAGGGCGCCCATTTCCTGCCCGGCGCGCCTACCGACAGGCGGGAGACCATCGTCACCAGCCCGATCGAGGCGAAGCCGCAATATCTGATGCCGCTGCCGGGGCCGCATTGGGCGCCCTTTCTGGCCGGGCTGTTCACCGCCGCCCATTTCATCTGCCTGACGCTGAAGTTCTATTATTTCTCCCTGGTCCCCGCGGTGCTGGCGGTCGGGCTGGTGATCTGGTGGCTGTGGGGTCTCGACAAGGGGGCGGACCACCCGCCGCAGGATGTCGGCGGCGGCTGGCGCGTGCCGGTCTATGTGCAGGGGCCGAAGAACCATAGCTGGTGGGGGATGGTGGTGCTTCTGCTGGTGGACGGCACCGCCTTCGCCTGTCTGGTCTTCACCTATCTGTTCCTGTGGACGGTCAGCCCGGATGTCTGGCCGACGGATGGATACGGGCTGCCGGGCCTGCCATGGCTGGCCGGCGGGCTGGCGCTGTGGGGGCTGGCGGCGCTGGCCATCGGCTGGGCGCGCTCCGCCGTGGACCGCAACCGGCACGGCCGGGTCCGTCTCGGGCTGATCATGGCCTGGGCGGCGATGGTCGGCGGCATCCTGCTGGACGCCACTGCGCAGATGCAGACCGGCCTCGTCGGCGCGGACAGCGCCTATGGAGCCATCGCCTACATGCTGGTGGCGTGGCAGGGCTTCCACGTCGCGGTGATGACGCTGATGCTGGGTTACACGCTGGCGCGCTCCGCCGCCGGGCTGCTGCATTCGGAGCGGCGGGTGACCTTCGACAACACCATGCTGATGGGCTGGTACAGCGCGGCGCAGGGTGGAACCGCCCTGCTGCTTCTGCACCTGTTCCCGCGTCTTGCGATATGAGGACCGCCATGGCGAGCCGCAGCTTTCCCGCCACCTTCGTCGGAATGCTGGCACCCTTCCTGATCTGGGCGGCGCATTTCGGCGTGGTTTACGGCATCAACGGGATGGTCTGCGCCCGAAAGCCGGAGGGGGCGATGCTGTTCGGCCTGCCGCTGTCGATGGCGCTGGTCGGCATTGCGACTCTTCTCGCCATCGGCTGGGTGGCGATCCTGCTGGTGAAGGCGCTGCGTGGCGCCGGGCCGGCCGGGCATGTCGGCGCCGTCGATCCGCGCCGCTTCGCCCGCTGGTTCGTCGTCGCCGGATCGGGCAGCGCACTGGTCGCGATCCTGTGGGTGGGCATGCCCGCCCTGATCGTCCCCGCCTGCGGCTGAGCGGTCGCCCCAAAAGAACTTCGCCGGTTCCCGGACGCCGCGACGGCCTGAGGTGCCGTCGCGATGCCCCGGAACCGGCATAGAGGACCGGTATTCGGTTGGCTGTTAAGCCGGGGTTATTTGGTGCCGTTCTGGCCCATCGAGCCCTGCGGGGTGGTCTGGTTCTGCGGGGTGTCGCTGGGCATCGCGTTGCCCCGCGGGGTGCCGGTGTTGCCCATGCTGTTGGTGTTGCTGGTCCCGCTGGTGCTGCCGGACGTGCCCGTGGTGTTGCCGCTCAGGTTCAGCGCGGCCATCGTCTGCTGGTCGGCGCGGCCGGTGGCGCGCAGACCGTTGTCGCGCTGGAACTTCATCAGGGCGCTGCGGGTGTTGGCACCCCAGATGCCGTCGACGGTGATGTCGCGGCCGTCGTTGCGATCGTTCAGCGCCTGCTGGATCTCGCGCACCTGCTCATGGCTCATGCTGGTGGTGGAGGCCATGCCGTGGCGGGAGGACGAGCGCTTGGAGGACGAATCGTCCGACACCTCCTCGCGGACTTCGCGGGTGGCGCGGTCGGTCGCGCGGTCGGTCTTCTTGCTCAGGCTTTCGTCCATGCTGTTGCCGGCCACGGCACCGCCGACGCCACCCACAACCGCGCCGACCGGGCCGCCGACGACGGCGCCGGCCACGGCACCCGTGCCGGCGCCGGTCGCGGTCCGCGAGGTTTCCGTGCTGCCGCAGGCACTCAGCGCGAACAGGGCGCCGGCCGCGGTGGCGGTCATGACGATCTTCGAAATCCCACGCATGGTTGCCATCCTTCTCGATTACGATTCGATGTTGGCGACCCGCCGCCCGGTGCGGCCTGTACTGTCCTGCCGCACGGCAAGCGACAGCTGGGTCATGTAATGAACAATCAGCAGCGGGCCTTCTTGTTCCCTGACGTCCCTTCAGGATTTTCCGTCATCGCCCTTCGCCGTGGCGCGTTCGGGGGCGCGGCGGGAGTAATACTCGGCCACGGCGTCGATCTGTTCGTCGGTCATGCGGCGGACGGCGGCCTCCATGATGCGGGACAGCGCCGTGTTGCCGCGCGCCCCGTCACGCCACAGCCGCAACTGGGCGGCGATGTAGGACGCATGTTGGCCGTCCAGGGTCGGGTACCGGAGATCGCGCGCATGCCGGGTGTCGGCCCCGGTTCCTCCATGACAGCCGGAACAGGCGGCGACGCCATCGTCCGGGGCACCGGACTCCGCGATCCGCCGGCCCAGATCGAGCTGCTCCGGTGCCGGATCGGCGGTCTTAACCGTTGCCGTTGCAGGCTTTTGCGCCGCGTAATGCTCGGCCAATCCGCGGATCGCCTCTTCGTCCAACCCGGCCGCCACCGGCTGCATGATGCCGCTGAAGCGGTTGCCGTCGGCGTAGGCCTGCAGCGTCTCGCGCAAATAATCCGCCGATTGTCCGGCGATCCGCGGGAAGGCGCCGATGCTGTCGCCGTTCCCGTCAAAGCCATGGCAGCGGGCGCAATCCTGCAGGGTCTCTCCCAAACCTCTGCTCGTCGGACCGCTGGCGGGGCCGGTCAGCTCGGCCACCCGCGCATGGTCGTCGGCCCGCGCCCGACCGAAAGCGAGGCCGTGATATTCTTCCGCGCTCATCCCTTTGAGTTGCAGGAGAAAGGCGGTAACCGCCCAAGGTTCGTCCTTGCGCTGCTGGGCCGGCCAAGCCGGCATGCCGGCGTACTTGATGCCGTGCAGGGTGATCCAATACAGCTCCCGCGGCTTCCAGTCGGCCACCTTGTCGGGCAGATAGGGCGGCTCCGGCATCATGTGGCGGGAGATCGGGTTGCGCGGCGTGTCGGGGGCGCCGTGGCAGGGAGCGCAGCCATCCTCGTAATGGCCGGCACCGCGGCGGATCAGCGCCGGGTCGTCCAGATCAGGCGGCTCGCCGACGGAAGCGGCATGCGTCTCCACCGAACGGCGCATCGCCATTTCGAAGAACATCTCGACCGGCGTCCAATGCGCCTTGCTCGCCGCCACGCTGTACAGGCCCGACCACGCGAACAGGAGCCCGCCGATCCCGGCCGCCACGCCTGCGATGGCGAGTGTCTTCAGGGTCCGCCACATGCGCTCAACCAGCCTTTCCGCCGGAGAGCTGACCGTCTTCTCCCTGACCAACGTCCCCTTGGCGCAGCCAGCGGGCCGCGCAGGCCAGAACCAGCACCACATAGGCCAGCGACCCGACGACCCCCATGATGAGGCCACCCAGCTGCTGGTCGGCCAGCGGCGACAGGCCCCACGGCGCGGTGGTTGTCAGATGGTAGGGAAACAGCGGTGTCCCGGCGAAGATCAGCAGCGCCGCCAGCATCGCCAGATGGACCGAGGTGCCGAAGGCCGCCAGAAGGCCGCGCAGCCGCATCGCAGTGTCGGTTGGGGCCAGGACCGTCCGCCATGCCGCCACCGCCCCGGCGAACAGCGTGCCGTGCATCAGCCACAGCACGGCGTCGTTCGCCAGCGCCGCCATGTAGGGGCCGGGCAAATGCCAGATCCACAGCGTGATGCCGAACAGACCCCAGGCCAGTTCCGGCTTGCCGAGCGGCCTTGCCATCCTGCGCAGCGGCTCCGGCCACCGCACCGCACCGCTCGGCCAGCCGAGCACGAACAGCGGCGCTGCGACCTGGATGGTCAGCAGATGCTGGGCCACGCGGGCGGAAAACAGGGCGGAGGTCAGGCTGCACAGCGGCGAGACGAAGGCGATGCCCAGCACCAGCCAGCCGGCGGCCAGACACAAGGATCGATGACTGGCGTGCTCCGCGTGGCCGGCCGGACGGCGCGCCACCACCGTCAAGCCGATCGCGGCCAGAGCGAAGGCGGCCAGCAGCACCGGATCGCCGTTCCATGCGGTCGACAGCTCACCCGGCACCGGCGGAACACCGCAGTAGGGAACGAAGGGAAAGCTGTCTGTCGCCATGGCGCGGCCTCGCGGGTTCCGGGGACTCTGCATGCTGTCCAATAACCGGCGTGGCGGGATGTTCCCTGACAAGGCGACGTTTCCGGCGGCAAATGACCCGATGGGCAGGGAGCAGATCGGTCGCCGGGATGTTGATGCGCGCAAGGCCAATCGGAAACGCAGCCGGAGACCGCCATGCCCGCCGCCTCGCCCCGCCGCACCCGCGCCCTTTCCGCCGTCCGCGCGGCCGTGCTGTCGGGGCTGCTCGCCGCCGCGCCGGCGCAGGCGCAGGCGCAAGACCAGAAGACGCCTCCTCCGGCAGTGACCACCGTACCGGTGCAGAGCCGCGACGTCGCCCCCGCGTCGGAGTTCATCGGCAGGATCGAGGCCATCCGCTCCTTCGAGGCGCGTCCCCGGATCGAAGGCACCGTCGAGCAGGTCGCCTTCCAGGAGGGGCAGGACGTCCATGAGGGCGATCTGCTCTATGTGATCGAGCCGGCGCCTTATCAGGCCGCGCTCGACAGCGCCAAGGCCCAGCTCGCCAGCGCCGAAGCCAAGCTGCGGGAGGCGGAGCGTGCCTACAACCGCGCCGAGGAGCTGCGCCAGCGCGGCAACGTCTCACAGGCGCAGCTGGATCAGGCGCTGGCCGACCGCGACGCCGCCCAGGCGGCGGTGATGATGAACCAGGCTCAGGTCCGCACGGCAGAGATCAATCTCGGCTACACCCGCATCACCAGCCCGGTGGATGGTCGTATCGGCGCCACGGCGGTGACTCAGGGGAACCTCGTCAATCCGTCGACCGGCGTGCTGGCGACGGTGGTGCAGCTCGACCCCATCCGCGCCGTCTTCTCGGTCGCCGACCGCGACCTGCTGGCCTTCCAGCGCAAGTTCGACGTCCGCCAGCCGTCGCAGGCGGCGGAGAAGTTCGTGCCGACCCTGGTCCTGCCCGACGGCAGCGACTATGCCGAGGAGGGCCGGATCGAGTTCGCCAACAACCGCGTCGATCCACAGACCGGCACGGTCAGCATCCGCGCCACCTTCGCCAACCCGCAGCGCCTGCTTCTGCCCGGCCAGTATGTGACCGTGCGGGTCCGGCGCGACCAGCCGGAACAGCGCCCGGTGGTGCCCGTCGCCTCGGTCCAGCAGGACCAGCAGGGGCATTATGTGCTGGTGCTGGACGACCAGAACCGGGTGCAGCGCCGTCCGGTCGAGACCGGCGCGCAGGTCGACCAGTCGCTGGTGGTGGAAAAGGGGCTGACCACCGGGGAGACGGTGGTGGTCGGCGGCGTGCAGAAGGTGCGGCCGGGCATGGTCGTGCAGCCCACCCCGGCCGACGAGGTGGCCGAAGGAACCGCAGCAGGGGCCGGCGCCGGTTCGTCCGGTGGTGCCTCTGCGTCCGGTGGCGCCTCCGGTACCGCGAAGGAGTGAGGCGATGTTCTCCGCACTCTTCATCCGCCGGCCGAACCTGGCGATCGTCATCGCCGTCGTCACGCTGATCGCCGGCTTTCTGGCGCTGAACGCCATCCCGGTCGCGCAATATCCCTCGATCACCCCGCCGACCGTGCAGGTGTCGGCAACCTATCCCGGCGCCAACGCCCAGGTGGTGGCCGACAGCGTCGCCGCCCCGATCGAAGCCCAGGTGAACGGCGTGGAAGGCATGCTCTACATGTCGTCCACCAGCACCGACACCGGCAGCTATTCGCTGACCATCACCTTCGCCCCCGGCACCGATCCCGACATTGCCGCGGTCAATGTGCAGAACCGCATGTCGCTCGCCACCGCCAGCCTGCCGTCGGAGGTGACGCGCCAGGGCGTCACGGTGCGCCGGCAATCGTCCAACATGCTGATGGCGGTGAACGTCTATGCCCCCGACGGCAAGTTCGACCCGATCTTCATCTCCAACTACGCCAGCCTGAACCTGCGCGATTCCATCGCCCGTGTCCCCGGCGTCGGCGATGCCCAGGTGCTGGGCGCGCTCGATTACAGCATGCGCATCTGGATGAACCCGGACCGCATGACGGCGCTGGGCATCACCGCTTCGGATGTGATCGGCGCCATCCAGAAGCAGAATGTCCAGGCGCCCGCCGGCCAGATCGGCGCTCCGCCCATCGGCGACGACCAGCAGCAACAGCTGACCATCATCGCCCGCGGCCGGCTGAACGACCCGCAGGACTTCGCCGACATCATCATCCGCAGCAACGAGAATGGGGGCATCGTCCGCCTCGGCGATGTGGCGCGGGTGGAGCTGGGGGCGCAATCCTACACCTCCTCGTCCAAGCTGAACGGCGCGCCGGCGGCGACGCTGGTCGTCTACCAGTCGCCGGGCGCCAACGCGCTGGACGTCGCCGATTCCGTGCGTGGCGAGCTGGAGCGGCTGTCGCAGCGCTTTCCCGAGGGGCTGAATTACGCGGTCGTCTTCAACACCACCAATTTCGTCACCGCCACCATCGAAGAGATCGTGCTGACGCTGGGCATCACCTTCCTGCTGGTGGTGGCGGTCATCTACGTCTTCCTGCAGGACTGGCGGGCGACGCTGATTCCGACGCTGGCGATCCCGGTGTCGATCATCGGCGTCTTCGCCGTGCTGCTGGTTCTCGGCTACAGCGCCAACACCATCACGCTGTTCGCGCTGATCCTCGCCATCGGCCTCGTCGTCGACGACGCCATCGTCGTGGTGGAGAATGTCCGGCGCGTGATGGAGGAGCATCCCGACCTGTCGTCGACCGAGGCGGCGGCCCGGGCGATGGGGCAGGTCAGCGGCGCCATCGTCGCCTCCACCCTGGTGCTGGCGGCGGTGTTCGTGCCGGTGGCCTTCCTGCCGGGCATCACCGGGCAGCTCTACCGGCAGTTCGCGGTGACGATCGCGGCTTCCTTCATCATCTCCGGCATCAATTCCCTGACGCTCAGCCCGGCGCTGTGCGGCCTGCTGCTGCGCAAACCGGGGGAGCCGTGGCGCCCGCTGGCGGCCTTCAACCGCGGGCTCGACCGGGTGCGTGACGGCTACGGACGGCTGGTGCATGGGTTGGGACGGCGGCTGATCGTCGGGCTGCTGCTGTTCGTCGCGATCACCGCCGGCGCCTTCGCCCTGTTGCGCAGTCTTCCCACCGCCTTCCTGCCGGCCGAGGATCAGGGCTATTTCTTCGTCAACGTCCAGCTTCCCAGCGCCGCGTCGGTCACCCGAACCCAGGCCGTGATGGACCGGGTGAGCGAAACCATCAAGGAGGAGCCGGGCGTCGCCGACGTCATCGCCATTTCCGGCTTCAGCATCCTCAGCGGCCAGGGCTCCAACGTCGGGCTCGTCATCGCCGCGCTGAAGCCCTGGGCGGAGCGGGGGAGCGACCAGACGGTAGACGCCATTCTGGGCAGCCTGCGCCCGCGCTTCGGCGCGATGCCGCAGGCGACGGTCACCGCCTTCAACCCGCCCTCCATCCCCGGTCTGGGCGCCACCGGCGGCTTCGACATGCGGGTGCTCGCCACCGGCGGACAAAGCCCGCAGGAGTTGGGATCGGTGCTGCGCGGCCTGCTGGTCGCCGCCAACCAGGATGCGAACCTGCAGGCGGTGTTCAGCACCTACAGCGCCGACGTGCCGCACCTGTATCTGGATGTCGACCGCACCCGCGCCTCCCTGCTGGGGGTGTCGCCGGCCGACATCTTCACCACGCTGCAGGCGCATCTGGGCGCCAGCTACGTCAACGACTTCAATCTGTATGGCCGCGTCTTCCAGGTGAAGGTGCAGGACGCCGCCGGCTTCCGCGATCAGGTGAAGGAGATCGACCAACTCTATGTCCGCAGCCAGTCGGGCGACATGGTGCCGCTGCGCAGCCTCGTGTCGGTGCGCACCACGCTCGCCCCCGACAGCATCACCCGCTACAACCAGTTCATGTCGGCGTCCGTCAACGGGCAGGCGGCGGCCGGCGTCAGCTCCGGCCAGGCGCTGACCGCCATGCAGGACGTGGCGCGGAACACCCTTCCGCAGGGCTATGCCACCGAGTGGAGCGGCTTGTCCTATCAGGAAAGCCAGGTCGGCAATCAGGGGCTGATGGTCTTCGGCCTCGCCCTGTTGTTCGGCTATCTGTTCCTGGTGGCGCAGTATGAAGACTGGCTAATTCCGCTGGCGGTGCTGCTGTCGGTGGCCGTCGCCGTGCTGGGGGCCGGCGTCGGGCTGTGGGTCGCCGGGATTCCCAACGACATCTATGCGCAGATCGGTCTGGTGCTGCTGGTGGGGCTGGCCGCGAAGAACGCCATTCTGATCGTCGAGTTCGCGCGGGAGCAGCGGGCCGACGGCCGGTCGATCGTCGATGCCGCGGTGGCGGGCGCCCGCCAGCGCTTCCGCGCCGTGCTGATGACCGCGCTGGCCTTCATCCTGGGCACGGTGCCGCTGCTGATCTCCACCGGAGCCGGCGCGGCGAGCCGCCGGTCGATCGGCACCACCGTGTTCAGCGGCATGGTCGCGGCGACGGTGATCGGCATCGTCTTCGTCCCGGTGCTGTTCGTCGCCTTCCAGCGTCTGACCGAACGGCTGCGCGGCCGTCCGCGCGCCGTCCAGGCGGAGGGGAAGCGTGCTTGAAGCGCGGCCGGCGGGGGACCACAGCCGCCGGGCATGGCTCAACGCAGTCCCGTGGCTCCAATCGAGACCGTCCGGCTGCGGCGCCCGCCCTTGCGGACGCCCGATAACGGGGTGGTTGCCGCAGCCACCCTGAGAAGGGCTTAACGCTTTTCCCCTCCGTCGCCGCGTTGGAAGGGTTCCCCCATCGCGTTGGACACCCGGCCGGCGAAAATGTCCATGGTGGGCTACATCCGCCGTGGCGGTGCCGAACCTTCGGTGGTCCGGCGCCACCGCGATTCGTCTGCTGACCCCCCTCAGGGCGGCATCCGCCCCCGCCGGGGAGCCCGCCACAGCAGGAGAGGCACGGCTGTATGCAGCAACGTCAGGCACGCGACGCACGTCTCGATCTCTTCAAGGGCGTGGCCCTTCTGATCATCTTCGTCAACCATGTCGGCGGGAACCCGCTGGCAAAGCTGATGCCCGCCCGTTTCGGCCCCTCCGATTCGGCCGAGATCTTCGTCTTCATCTCCGGCTACGCCATCGCGCTGGCCTATGGTCCGGTGCTGGCGGAGCACGGGTTCGCCGCCTGCCAGCGCAAGGCGCTCGGCCGCTGTCGGCAGCTGTGGACGGCCAACATCGTGACCATGCTGGTCAGCGCGCTGGTCGTCGCGCTCGCCGTCCATGTCGGCGATCTGCCGATGGAGGCGTCGAACCGGCTGGAGAGCTTCGAGCCGCTGTTCGAGACCCCGGTGACCGCCATCGCGTGGCATCTGGTGCTGATGTATCTGCCCTTCGCTTTCGACATCCTGGCGCTTTACATCCTGCTGGTGGCGGTGGCGCCGCTGTTCCTGTGGACCTATGCCCGCTTCGGCTATGCGGCGGTCGCGTTGTCGCTCGTGCTCTATCTGGTCGCCCAGGCGGCGCCCGGACTGATTCCGCCCAACCTGTGGGACGAGGACTGGAACTTCAGCCCGCTGGCCTGGCAATGCGTGTTCTTTCTCGGCACCAGTCTGGCGCTGGTGGTGCGCAGCGGCCGGGTCAGGATGCCGCGGTCCCGCTGGCTGCTGGCCGGGTCGCTGGCTCTGCTGGTCGGCATGGCGCTGTGGAAGTTCGCGGCCTCCGACATCGGCCATGCGCTGACGCCTGCGGCACTGCAGAGCTGGCTGCCGGAGCAGACCATCCCCTGGGCCGACAAGGACACGCTGGGGCCGATGCGGCTTCTGCATTTCCTGGCGCTGGCCTGTGCGGCGGCGCTGCTGGTGCCGCGCGATGCGGGGTGGCTGCGCTCCGCCCCCGCCCGGCTGCTGGTCGCCTGCGGCCGGCATTCGCTGCCGGTCTTCTGCGTCGGCGTCGTGCTGTCCATCGCCGGCACCGCCGTTCTGCTGGCCGGGCGGAACTCCGTGACGGTGCTGGCGGTCAATCTGGCGGGGATCGCCGTGCTGCTGGCGATGGCGATGGTGCTGGAGCGGCGGCGGACCCGCCGGCAGCCGGCCAAGTCGGCGGTGCCGCAGGCGGCCGTGCCGGAGACTCCGTGAAAGGGTGGCAAGCCAGGGCTGGGCTTCTTGAATCCTGCGCCGGGTAGGCGCATATTTTGAGAATGCAATTCAACCCGGCCATACCGTCCTACCAGACGCTGAAGCCAACGCCGCAGCTGACGCCCGCGGCGCAGATCGCCATGTCCCCGGCGGTCCAGGCGGCGCAGCAGGTGGCGCCGCCGGTGCGTACCCAGACGGTGGCCGCGCCCCCGGCCATCGGGAAGTCCGACCAGTCCCGCGATACCCGCAGCGGCACCGAGGGCAATCAGGCCGTCGACACCAATGCCGGCGCGCTTGCCGCCCGGGTGAATGCCCAGGGATACCGCCAGCGCGGGTCGCTGCTGGACGTGTCGGTCTAGGAAATCATCGCACCGCCCATGGAAAAGGCGGCGGAGGGTTTTCCCTCCGCCGCCTTTTTTGCGTGCGCGGTCTTAGTGGGACAGCTCGCTCAGCGGACCCTTGCCCTTCACGGTCTCGTAGCGGCCCTTCTGCCACTTCTCCAGACCCTTGAGCTGCTCCTCGGTCATGTTGAGGGTGACCTTGTCGCCCTTCATGTGCAGCTTGTTCAGCGGCAGCACGACGTCCTTGTCGCTGACGTCGACGGTGTGGTCGACGTCGATCACGGCATAGAGCTTGTTGTTGTAGCGGACGACGTCTTCGATCTCCGCCATGTTCTCGCCCTTGGCGCCATAGATGTCCTTACCCTTCAGCTGGTCGACATGCATCTTCATCAGCGCCGGGTCGGCGCTGTCGTCGACCGCTGCGACGGTGGGATTGTTGGACTTGGTCACGCTGTTGTCCGAAGACGCGGCCATGGCCGGCGTGGCGGCGAGAAGCGCGGCAGTGCAGCCCAGGACAAGATAGCGTTTCATCGGTTGGCTCCATCTTATTGGGATGTTGTGGCGGATCAACACCCCTGCCGGCCGATGGGTTTCCTGTTTCCCAAAAGAAATTGGGCCTTCCTCCCATTTGGAGAAAGGCCCAATTTCTTTGGTCTATCGTGGAACCGTTACTTCAGCTCGTCCATCGTGTTGATGACGTGGCTGACGATGCCGTAGTCCTTCGCCTCTTCGGCGAGCATCCAGTAGTTGCGGTCGGTGTCCTTGGCGACCTTTTCGTACGGCTGCCCGGTCTCACGCGCGATGATCTGGTTCAGACGCTCGCGCATGCGGATGATTTCCTTCGCCTCGATGGCGATGTCCGTCGCCCGGCCGCCCGTTCCGCCCAGCGGCTGGTGGATCAGGAAGCGGGTGTTGGGCAGGCAGAAACGGTCTTCCTTCTTCGCCGCCAGATAGATGTGGCAGCCGGCGCTGGCGACCCAGCCCGTGCCCAGCATCTTCACCCGCGGCTTGATGAAGCGGATCATGTCGTGGATGGTGTCGCCCGCCTCGACATGGCCGCCCGGCGAGTTGACCACGACGGTGATGTCGTCGTCGTTCTCATGCGCGAGCGCCAGCAGCTGGGCCGACACGACCTGCGCCAGCTTCATGTCGATCTGGCCGAAGATCAGGACCGTACGCGCCTTGAACAGGCTCTGCTGCACGGCGGCGAACTGCGGCTGGGCGCTTTCCTTCGACTTCTCGTCCGGTTCCTTTTCAGGTTCGTCGTCGAACCGGGTGTATCCGACCTGCGCCATTGATGTTCTTCTCCCTGGTATCGGAAGCGGGGTATCGGGACCGGGATGCGCCGCCGGAGAAATCCCCCGGCTGCCGTCCCGCTGCCGCATGCGCCTTGCCTGCTTCACCACATAGCCCGTCCGGCCTTCATGTTCAACGTCCGGCCGGCCAAAATCGATGGGTAGGGCCATGGGTGGGGGTGGGGCCGAATGGAACGTTTGGAACCGCGTGAAACAGTTTTCCGGGGATGTTCCACTGTTCCATTCACCGAACACGCGGGTGTCCTTCCAGTTGGCGCGGCCCGGTTGGCGCGGCACGATGGTCTTTCCTACCACGAGGCGGCGGCACGGGTAAGGGGCGGCGGAAAACCGGTGGCGCGGCATTGACGCCGTTCGCCCGACGCGGCCAAACTCCGCCCGCCAATTGAACTGGGATGCGACGGAATGGCCGGGACCGGAATGGGGCAGGGTGCCTGCGACGATAGGTCGGCGGGCGTATCGGTCATCATCGCAGCCCACCGCGCCCACGGCACCATCGTCCGGGCGGTGCAGAGCCTGCTGGAGCAGGATTGGACGGCGTGGGAGGCGGTGATCGTCAGCGACGACGGCACCGATTACCGCCCGACTCTGCAGGCCGCCGGGATCGACGACCCGCGGCTGGTCTTCGCAAGCACCGGCAGGGTCGGCGCCGGGGCGCCCGCCGCGCGCAATGCCGGGCTGGATGCTGCGCGGCTGGCGCTGGTGGCGCCGCTGGACGCCGACGACCGCTTCCGCCCCGGCCGGCTGTCCGCGCTGGCTCCGCTGGCGCTGGCCCATGGTGCGGCCTTCGACAATGTCGCCGTGGTGCGCGACGAGGACGATTCGCCGCTGCTGCGCCTGTTTGATGAGCGGCAGGCCCCGGCGCTGCTGGACGGCGAGGGATTCGTGGCGACCTCCGTGCCGATGTTTCCGGTGGTGCGGCGCGCTCTGGTGCCGGGCTGGGACGAGGACGTGAATTTCTGCGACGACGTGGTCTTCAATGTCCGGGTGCTCGACGCCACCGGCCCGGTGCCGCTGGTGGCGACGCCCTTCTATGAATATCGCCAGCGCGCCGGCTCCATCACCTTCTCCGCCGACAGCGGCGAGCGGGCGGAGCGCTGTTACCGCCATGTGCTGGACCGGCTGGCCGGCGACGGGCTGGGCATCCGCGACGACGGGCTTCGCCATCGGTTCACGCAAGCCATCGCCGCCAAGCGCGCCCGCAACGCCGCCTATGAGGCCGCCTTCAAGGCCGGCCGCTGCGCCAATTTCCAGGAGTTCCTGGCGCTGGGGGAGGGGTAAACCCGTAAAGGCCAAGCTCCCGCTGGCTTTGCTTTACCATTTTGTGTCAGCTTTGGTGCGTCGCACATCGCCGGACCGGACACGGGTAAATTCCATGAACGCCCCGACCTGCTGCCTCGCCCGCATTCCCGCCAATGGGAAGTTCTGGCTGAAGAACGCGCGGGTCCATGACGGATTTCGTGACATCCGGATCGAGAATGGCCGCGTCCGCGCGCTGGTGGCGGCCGGCGAATCGCCCTGCTGCGCGCCGGGGCTCGATTTGGAGGGCGGAGAAGTCCGCCGGATGGACGGCGACGAACCGGTAACGGCCGGCGATCCCGCCGATCTGTGGGTGACGCTGTGCGGCGGCCGGACGGTGCCGATGCGGGCCGGCCGGCTGGAGAGCGGAGGGCCTCAGGACGTGGCCGTCACAAACGGACCGGCGGACGGTTCTGATCGCTGAACCTTCTCGACTCCGGATGTGAACTGAACGATATAGTTCAGTTTGCCCGGCGCCCTTTTCGGTTGCGCTGCGGCAAGGTGAAACCCGTCCGGATTCCGGTTCCATGCGCCACACGCTTCGCATCGCTGCACTTCTCGTCCTGGCGGCTCTCGCCGGCGGGGCTTACTGGTATTTCGTGAAGCAGGGCGGGACCGTCGCCGGGCTGACCGCGATGGTGACCGGTGCCGTGTCCGGCGGTGCGCCCGCTCCCGGAGGCGCCTCGGGGGGAGCCTCGGGTGGCGCCAAGCCGCCGGGCGGCGCGCCGCCGATGCCGGTGGAGGCCGTTCCGGTCCGCGTCGGGGTGGTGGAGCGGACGGTGACCGCCGTCGGGTCGCTGCTGTCCAACGAATCGGTGGTGATCCGGCCGGAGATCGCCGGCCGCATCAGCGAGGTCGCCTTCAAGGAGGGGCAGCGCGTCGCCAAGGGCACCGTGCTGGTCCGGCTGGACGACGCCATCGCCCGCGCCACGCTGGCCCAGGCGCAGGCGAGCATCGCCTTTTCCCGCGCCGAGCTGTCGCGCGCCGACCAGCTGGTGCGCCAGAACTCCGGTCCCCTGCGCAACCGCGAACAGGCCTCCGCCAAGCTGCTGGCCGACGAGGCGGCGGTGCAGCTGGCCAAGGCGCAGCTCGACAAGCAGGTCATCACCGCGCCCTTCGACGGCGTGCTGGGCCTGCGCAAGGTGTCGGTCGGCGATTTCGTCCAGGCCGGCAAGGACATCGTGAACCTGGAGGACATCGACACGCTGAAGCTGGACTTTCGCGTGCCGGAGATGTTCCTGCCGGCGGTGAAGGTCGGGCAGACGGTGAAGGTGGCGGTGGATGCCTTCGGCGGACGCAGCTTCGACGGCACCGTCTATGCCATCGACCCGCTGGTGGACGTGAACGGCCGCGCGCTGGCGATCCGCGCCCGCGTGCCCAACCCGGACGGTTCGCTGCGCCCCGGCCTGTTCGCGCGCGTGTCGTTGACGCTGACCACGGTGCCCGACGCGGTGCTGGTGCCGGAACAGGCCATCGTCGCCTTCGGCAAGGACCAGTATGTCTTCAAGGTGGTGGACGGCAAGGTGACGCAGACCCGCGTCACGCTGGGCGAACGCCGCAATGCGGAGGTGGAGATTTCCAAGGGTCTCGCCCCCGGCGACATGGTGGTCACCGCCGGCCAGCTGAAGATCCGCGACGGCGCGCCGGTGGCGGTGGTTCCGAACAAGCCGGCCCCCAACGCATCGTCGGGGAGCTAAGTCGATGATCCTGTCCGAGATTTCGGTCCGCCGTCCCGTCCTGGCGACGGTGATGAGCCTCGCCCTGATGCTGATCGGCATCGTGTCGTACCAGCGCCTGTCGGTGCGCGAATATCCCAAGATCGACGAGCCGGTCGTCACGGTGGAGACGACCTATAAAGGCGCTTCCGCCCAGATCATCGAAAGCCAGGTGACCCAGACGCTGGAGGACAGCCTCGCCGGCATCGAGGGCATCGACGTGATGTCCTCGATCAGCAGGGCGGAGAAGTCGCAGATCACCCTGCGATTCCGTCTGGACCGCAACGTCGATGTCGCCGCCAGCGATGTGCGCGACCGGGTGGGCCGCGTCCGCGCCGCCCTGCCGTCGGAGATCGACGAGCCGGTCATCGCCAAGGTGGAGGCCGACGCCCAGCCGATCATCTATCTCGCCTTTTCCTCCGACCGGCATTCGCCGCTGGAGGTGACGGACTTCGCCGACCGCTACGTCAAGGACCGGCTGCAGAACCTGCCCGGCGTGGCGCAGGTGCGCATCTTCGGCGAGCGCCGCTTCGCCATGCGGCTTTGGCTCGACCCACAGCGGATGGCCGCCTACCGGGTGACGCCGCAGGATGTCGAGAACGCGCTGCGCCGGCAGAATGTCGAGATCCCGGCGGGGCGCGTCGAAAGCGTGGCGCGCGAGTTCACCGTGGTCTCGGAAACCGACCTGCGCAGTCCGGCCGAGTTCGAGAACATCATCCTGCGCGACGACGCGGGCTATCTGGTCCGGCTGCGCGACATCGGCCGGGCGGAGCTGGGCGCGCTGGACGAGCGGGTCAGCGCCCGCTTCAACGGCCGCGGCGCCGTCGCCATCGGCGTGGTGAAGCAATCCACCGCCAACCCGCTGGACGTGTCGAAGGCGGTCAACGAGGCGCTGCCGAAGATCACCGCCGCCCTGCCCGAGGGCATGGGGGTGGATGTCGCCTATGACAGCTCGGTCTTCATCGCCAAGTCGATCGATGCGGTGTTCCACACGATCTTCGAAGCGATCATCCTGGTCGTGCTGGTGATCTTCTTCTTCCTGCGCTCGCTGCGGGCGACGCTGGTGCCGCTGGTGACCATCCCGGTGTCGCTGATCGGCGGCTTCGCCCTGATGTACGCCTTCGGCTTCTCCATCAACACGCTGACCCTGCTGTCGATGGTGCTGGCCATCGGCCTCGTCGTCGACGACGCCATCGTTATGCTGGAGAACATCTTCCGCTATGTGGAAGAGGGGATGAACCCGTTCCAGGCGGCGCTGAAGGGATCGCGCGAGATCGGTTTTGCCGTCATCGCCATGACCATCACGCTGGCGGCCGTGTACGCGCCCATCGGTTTCATGACGGGGCGCACCGGGCGGCTGTTCACCGAATTCGCGCTGACGCTTGCCGGCGCGGTGATCGTGTCGGGCTTCGTGGCGCTGACGCTGTCGCCGATGATGTGCTCCAAGCTGCTGAAGCACGAGACGAAGCACGGCCTGCTCTACCGCGCCATCGAGCGGTTCCTGGAAGGGATGACCAACGGCTACCGAGGGCTGCTGCGCCTGTCCCTGCGGGCCCGGCCGCTGGTGCTGCTGATCGGGCTGGGCGTCGCGGCGGCGAGTTACGTGCTGTTCACCGGGCTGAAATCGGAACTGGCACCGGTCGAGGACCGCGGCACCATTGTCGGCATCGCCATCGCGCCGGAAGGCTCGACGCTCGACTACACCATGGGTTACGCCCAGCGGATGGAGGCGCTGTTCCGCCAGATCCCGGTGCTGGAGAAGTTCTTCGTCGTCGTCGGCTTCCCCGTGGTGAACCAGGGCATCGCCTTCGTCCGCCTGATCGACTGGGACCAGCGCGACGTGAAGCAGCAGGCGATCACCGCCCAGCTGTTCCCCAAGATGTTCGGCATCCCCGGCATCCTGGGCTTCGTCACCAACCCGCCGTCGCTGGGGCAGAGCCCGATCGACAAGCCGGTCAATTTCGTCATCCAGACCTCGCTGCCCTTCGAGGAACTGCAGACGATGGTCAACGCCATGATGGCGGAGGCGCGCAACTTCCCCGGCCTGACCAACATCGACACCGACCTGAAGCTGAACAAGCCGGAATTGCGGGTGTCGCTGGATCGCGACAAGTCGGCCGATCTGGGGGTGGATGTCGACACTGTCGGCCGCACGCTGGAAACGCTGTTGGGCGGACGGCAGGTCACGCGCTTCAAGAAGGACGGCAAGCAGTATGACGTGATCGTCCAGGTCGCCAATGTCGACCGCCGGAATCCGGACGACATCGCCGGCATCTATGTGCGCGGCGGCACCTCGGCTACGGGTGGGCCGGGGCAGATGATCTCGCTCGCCAATCTGGTGAAGGTCGAGGAGCGGGTGGCCCCGAAGGAGCTGAACCACTTCAACAAGCTGCGCTCCGCCACCATCACCGCGACGCTGGCGCCGGGAACCTCGCTGGGCGAGGCGCTGGCGGTGATGCAGGCGGCGGCGAACAAGGTGTTGCCGGCGACCGCCCAGACCGACTATGCCGGGCAGAGCCGCGAGTTCCGTGAATCGGCGACCGGGCTCTATTTCGTCTTCGTGCTGGCGCTGGCCTTCATCTATCTGGTGCTGGCGGCGCAGTTCGAGAGCTTCATCGACCCCTTCGTCATCATGCTGACGGTGCCGCTGTCGATGACCGGCGCGCTGGCCGCCCTGCAGATGAGCGGCGGGACAATGAACGTCTACAGCCAGATCGGTCTCGTCACCCTGGTCGGCCTCATCACCAAGCACGGCATCCTGATCGTGGAGTTCGCCAACCAGCTCCAGCGCGCCGGGACCGACATCCGCAAGGCGGTGGAGGAGGCCGCCGTGCTGCGCCTGCGTCCGATCCTGATGACCACCGGCGCCATGGTGCTGGGCGCGGTGCCGCTGGCCTACGCCAAGGGGGCGGGTGCCGAAAGCCGGCAGGCCATCGGCGCCGTCATCGTCGGCGGCATGACGCTGGGCACGCTGCTGACGCTGTTCGTCGTGCCGACGGTCTACAGCTATCTCGCCCGCAAGAAGCCGATGCGGGACGAGGCTGCGGAGCAGGGCGCCGATGGGGGCGCCGCCCACGGCGTGCCCCATCCGGCGGAGTGAGGAGGGGACCGGCGCCATGGCCAGCGTGCTGATCATCGACGACGACGACGTGGCCCGCGCGGTGCTGCTGCGCACGCTGACGATGGCCGGCCATGAGGCGGTCGGCGCCCGCGACGGGGTGGAGGGGATGTTGCGGTTCCGCGACCGGCCGGCCGGCCATCCCGTCGATCTGGTCATCACCGACATCTTCATGCCGAACCAGGAGGGGCTGGCGACGATTATGGAGTTGCGACGCGGCGCGCCGGCGCTGAAGATCATCGCGATTTCCGGCGGCGGCGCCCGCGCCTCGCTGGACGTGCTGCCGGTGGCGGAGGCGCTGGGCGCGCACCGCACCCTGCGCAAGCCCTTCACCCCGGCCGAGGTGATGGAGGTCGTGCGCGAGGTTCTGGAGGGGTGAGGCACCTTTCCCCGAAGCGCGAAGCGCCGCCCTCCGGTGGGAGGCGGCGCTTCGTTTGAGGTGTTCCAGCCGATTGGCCTGACCGGGCCTTATTCAATGCCTATCCGGAGTCTATCCGGGAGCGTCTCCGACGCTCGGGTCAGGGTGCCCGCAGGTCAGGCGGCGAGCCGTTCTTCCTGTACTCGTCGGCTCCGGCGGAGGCGTTCGAAGAGCTGCTGGACGCTGTCGGGGCTAATCCCATCGCGCGCCATCACGGCGATCACGATCGGATCTTCGAGCAGTTCGGAAAGGGTCGGCGTCGTGCTGCGGTCCATGCGTCCCTCCCTTAGAGTCCGGCTTCCGGGGGCCGTTGCCGTCCCGGAAGGGGGATCGGCGGACGGTCGAAGCCGGCAATGGCGATTGGCCTAATCCCTGCTGCGCGCTCGTCTCGGCTTTCGGTATCCGGATCGCCGCCGGGGATATACCCCGTCCGGCCCGGATTGTGGGTCTAAAATACAATATGGCGACCATAACTCAGATGGGGTGGTAATGTCACCCGTCCTTTTGTCAACAGCCGCTATATCTTTGTTCCATGCAGTAATGATCAGCCGCGCGGCGGTGGCGGGCGCGGTTACGGCTGTCCCGGCCGGCCGCGCGTCAGGCTGGTGCCGGCCGCCGAATCGCCCGAGTCGGCCGCGGGAATGGTGACGTCGACCTGGACCAGGCGCACTTTGGCATGGGACAGGCAGAGGTCCGCGGCGCGATCGGCCAAGTATTCGGCACCCGATACGTTGGATTCGGCACAAAGACGGCGCAAGTCTTCGACGATGTCCTCGTAAGACATCACCGCGGCGATGTCGTCGGGAAAGCCGGGGCCGGGATGGGTGACGGTCAGCGTCAGGTCGAAGCGGACGTCCGGCCGGTCGGTGCGGCCGGCAAGCGCCACGGCGGCGGAGAAGCCGCGCACCAGAATGGTGTAGGTGAGCGGCGCGCCGCCCGGCTGGACCAGCATGGTCCGTTTCACGCTATCGTCCGACAACACACTCTCCCGGCCGGCGGGCGGGCGCCGGCGTTGCGTTCAGGCCGGCACTATAAGCGGTGCGGCCGCCGCATGCCACCGCACTTGGGCCACCGCACTCGGCGAGCCGCCCGTCAAAGCCTGTCGGCGATGCGGACGACGGTCTCGCGGCCGGGAACCTCGTCGCGCAGGGCGTCGATCCGCCGGTTCAGCACCGGGTGGACGATGTCGGCGGCGATGTTGGCCAGCGGGCAGAGCACGAAGGCGCGCTCCGCCATGCGGGGGTGGGGGATTTCCAGATCAGGCTCCGCCACCACGCGGTCGTCGTAGAGCAGGATGTCGATGTCGATGGGGCGCGGACCGAAGCGCAGGCCGCCGAGATCGCGGCCCAGCGTCGCCTCGATCTCCTTCATGAAGCGCAGCAGCTCCACCGGGCCGAGCCGGGTGGTGCCGCGCACCGCCATGTTCAGGAAGGCCGGCTGGTCGGTCACATACATCGGCGCCGTCTCGTACAGGGCGGACTGGGCGTCGATCTCCACCGCCTCGCCCAGCCGCCGGATCGCCTCGGCGAGGTTGGCGGCGCGGTCGCCCATGTTGCCGCCGAGCGCGAGATACACCGTCACGGCAGAGGCGGAGGGAGAAGGGGAGGGCGTAAGCTCGGCCATGGCGTCGGCGGTTCCGATATGCTGGTATGGACAGGGGACGGAACTCCTAGCAAATCCGGGCCCGTCCGTCACTTCCGGGCCGCAAAGACCCTCCCGGGAACGGACGGGCGGCGGCGGGGTTTCAGCACTGTATCAACCGGTTGAGAAGAATCCGGCGATGACACGATATTCTGGTGGAGGACGAGACATGGGCCAAGGGATGGATAAGGCCATGGGTAAGGCAAGGACCGTGGGCGCTGCGATGATCCTTCTCGGCGGCACGGCCGTCCTCCTTGCCGGCTGCGCCACCGGTCCCGATCCGGAGATCGCGCGCCGCGCCCAGACCGCCATGGTCGGCATGCCCAAGGCCGACCTGCTGGCCTGCGCCGGCGTTCCGGACCGTCAGGCGACGGCGGCGGGGCGCGAATACTACACCTACGTCGCCCGCCCGGCGGTGGCCTACAGCCCCGGCAGCAGCATCGGCATCGGCGCCGGCAGCTTCGGCGGCAGCGGCGGGGTTGGGCTCGGCCTCGGCTTCGGGGTGCCGGTCGGCGGCAGCACCTCCACCGGCTGCGAGGCGACGGTGGTGATCGGCCCGCGCGGCACGGTGGAGCAGGTCAGCTACCCGGCCGGGGCCACGCTGTCGGCCTGCACGCCGATCGTCAGCAACTGCATGGCGCCGCGCGGGTGAGGACGTTCACGGGTAAGACTTTGAGATGAGGCGGCCGGGGCTGTCGCAGCGCCCAGTAATGCCATATTCTCGACCGTAACCCCGGCCGCAGCCGGGGCGAGAGACGCCCGCAAAGGGCCGCATCAGGGTTGGCAATTGGGTTGGAGGAACCACGAACCATGGATATGAGCGGAAGCCACCGGATCGAGGCCAGCCGCGACGCGGTGTGGGCGGCGCTGAACGATCCGGAGATCCTGCGGCAGTGCATCCCCGGCTGCGAGGAGGTCGTCCGGCAGTCCGACACCGAGATGACGGCCAAGGTCGTCGCCAAGGTCGGCCCGGTCAGCGCCAAATTCGCCGGCAAGGTCACCCTGTCCGACCTGGACCCGCCCAACGGCTACACCATCACCGGCGAAGGGTCGGGAGGTGCCGCCGGCTTCGGCAAGGGCGGCGCCACCGTGACGCTGGCCGACGATGGCGGCGCCACGCTGCTGACCTACACCGCCAAGGCCCAGGTCGGCGGAAAGCTGGCGCAGATCGGCTCCCGGCTGGTCGACGCCACCGCCCGCAAGATGGCGGAGGAGTTCTTCGCCCGCTTCACCCAGATCGTCGGTCCCGCCCCGGCCGAGGCGGCGCCCGTGGCTGAACCGGTGGCGGCAACCGAAGCGGCCACCGCCCCCCAGCCTGCCGTCCGTCCGGCCGTCTATTCCGAACCGGCGACAGCCGCGGCCTCCAAGCCCGCCACCCGCATGGCGGAACCGCCGCCGGAGATCCCGCTGCCGCTGCCGGTCGGCCGTGGCAAGGGGGGCGGAACGGGCAATTTCTACGTGCCGTGGGCGGCGCTCCTTGTAGTTGTGGTTCTGTTCGCGGCGCTTGCCTGGATGAATTAGCGCGGCAAATTGTTCATTGGTCGTACGGCGGCATCAAAGGGGGTTTGAGCCCCTTACGGAATGTGTATGCTGCCGCGCGATTCCGGCCGGCGCCGTCGGCCGGTGGATCCATCGGAAGGGAAGCCGAAGAATGAAGAAGCTGTTGATGGGCGTTGCCGCCATCGCCGCGGTCGTGATGGGTGCCGGTGCCGCCCAGGCGGCCGACGCCGCCGCCGGCAAGGAAGTCTTCAAGGTCTGCATGGCCTGCCACACCGCCGAGCAGGGCAAGAACAAGGTCGGTCCGTCGCTGTTCGGCGTCGTCGGCCGTCCGGCCGGTTCGATCGAGGGCTTCAAGTACTCGGCCCCGATGAAGGAAAAGGGCGCCGGCGGTCTGGTCTGGACCCCGGAGAACCTGGACGCCTACATCAAG
>PJUA01000215.1_pt1 | contig 47605 bp, 46 predicted proteins | sample 1512151 | NCBI WGS metagenome assembly PJUA01 (sample SAMN08177678, study PRJNA422409) | Soil metagenome, whole genome shotgun sequencing project. | isolation source: Soil enriched on filter paper: beechwood xylan treatment | place: USA: Madison | collected 2015-01-15
ACGGGCCGAGCGGTGCGACGGGCACGCCCTCACGGCGGCGACAGTCAGCACGGTTGACCGCAGGGCGACGCGCACCGCGGTCGGCGCGTGTGGCACCAAGGGCGAGGCGCTCGGGGCGCAGCGGGGGCTGCGCAGGGCCGGGGCCGCCGGGCCGGACCGGGCGGCTGCCGCCCGGACGGGCCGCGCACCGACGACCCGGGGAGGACGTCAGCGCGGGGCGACCCCGCCGCGACAGGACTCGACGGTGTCGAGGGCGGCCAGCGCCTGCCGGCGGTCGGTCGCACCGGACATCCGGCCGACGACCGCTCCGCTCGCGTCGAGCAGCAGGACGGTGGGCGTGCGCATCACGTGGAAGCGTCGCACGAGGTCGAGGTGCTCCGCGACGTCCAGGTCGAGGTGCGAGACGCCGGGGTGCTCGGCCGCGACCGTCTGCAGGACCGCGTGGGTGCGTCGGCAGGGCGCGCACACCTCGCTCGACAGCTGGAGGAACGTGGCGCGCTCCCCCAGCGCCGCACCGAGGTCGTCGGCGGTGAGCCGGTCCGCGGAGGCGTCGTCGTCCGGGGCTGTCGTCGCGGCGTCGGACCCGTCCGTGCGCTCGGCGGCGGCGAGCACCGCGGGCGCGACGGGGGTGAAGCGGCCGTTGCGCGCACGCCACACGAACCCGAGGGCGGCGGCTGCGGCCAGCACGGCCAGGACGAGGAGGACGCGGTCCACGCGTCAGCCCACCAGCACGCGGCCGACGACGTACACGAGCAGCCCGGTGACGGTCACGGGCAGCGCGACGACGGCGAGCGCGGGGCGCGGGCGCTCGAGGGCGGGCATCCGGTCGAACAGCGCGTGCAGCGCGGCGACGAGCACACCGACGGCGACGCCGAGCAGACCGCCCGCGAGCGGGTCGAACTCGGGCAGCAGGAACCCGGCGAGGGCACCGGCCGCAGCGGCGCTCAGGGTCGTGACGACGACGCCGAGCCACGCGGGCAGGTGGATCGCGACGACGACGGACCCGACGGCGAGCGCGAGCGCCCCGGCGACGACGAGGGCCTCCCCCTCGGGGCCGCGGTCGATGGCGACCCAGCCGGTCGCGGCGACGGCGACGAGCGTCCCGGCGACCGTGCCCGACACGGACTCGACGAGCCGCACCCGGCCGTCACGGCGCAGGAGCTCGTTGACGAACGCCAGCACGATCGCGCCGGCGAACACGACGGGCAGCCCCTGGAGGTACGGCTGCTCGGCGGCGAAGGTGACGACGGCGACCGACCCGAGCCCGCCGAGCGCGACGACGACGGACGACCCCGGGCCGAACGGCAGACCGGCGAGGGCGGGCCAGCCGACGGCGAGGACGAGCACGAGGACGCCGCACACCCCGGCGAGCGGGAGGGGTCCGAGGTACCCGGCGACGGCGACGACGGCGGCGAGGACGGCCGTGAGGACGGCGCGTGTGGCGAGCTGCATGCGGGGGCTACCGCCCGGCCGTCGAGGACGTCAGCGGGGACACCCCGGGGGACGTCCGGGCGGACGTCGACGGGGCGTGGGGGCGGGTCGGCACGGCAGCGATTGTCGCAGACCTGCGTCCTCCGGCGGGGCGACCCGGTGCGCGTCCGGCGTCGTCCGGCGTCGCGACCCGGTGCGCGTCCCGCGTCGTCCGGCGTCGCGACCCGGTGGTCGTCCCGCGTCGTCCGGCGGGGCGACCACGGGCACGGCGCTGCTCGTCGGCGCGGTACGGTGTGCAGCACTCGCACGCGGGGAGGAGGTTCCACGTGGCAGATCTGCTGCTGCTCACTCCCGCGTCCGGGGGCTCTGCTCAGGTGCTCCCGGCGCTCGGTCTGCTGTCGCACCGGGTCCGGGTGCTCCCTGTCGAACCGTCAGCACTGGTGGACGCCCCGGACGCGGACATCGTCGTGCTCGACGCACGTCGCGACCTGGTGACGGCACGCACGACGTGCCGGCTGCTGCGCGCGACGGGGCTCACGGTCCCGCTCGTGCTGGTCCTCACCGAGGGCGGCCTCACGGTCGTCACGGCCGAGTGGGGCGCGGACGACATCATCCTGGAGACGGCGAACCCGGCCGAGGTCGAGACCCGGTTCCGGCTCGTCATGGAGCGCGCGGCGACCGCGGGCTACGACGACGCCCCGCAGGAGATCTCGTCGGGCGAGCTGACGATCGACGCGGGCGGCTACACGGCCCGCCTGCGCGGCCGCCCGCTCGACCTCACGTACAAGGAGTTCGAGCTCCTCAAGTACCTCGTCCAGCACCCGGGTCGTGTCTTCACGCGCGCGCAGCTGCTGCAGGAGGTCTGGGGCTACGACTACTACGGGGGCACGCGCACGGTGGACGTCCACGTGCGTCGTCTGCGCGCGAAGCTCGGTCCCGAGCACGAGCAGCTCATCGGCACGGTCCGCAACGTGGGCTACCGGTTCGACCCGCCGAAGGACCGGCGCGCCGCCGCGGAGGACCGCAGCGACGTCCCGACGCCCGCGGACGCCTGACACCCGCCTCACCGCACGCGGCACCGCTACCCTGGTCGGCGGTGCGCCGGGAAGTCTGGTCGGCAGTCCTGTCGTCGTGCCCGGAGGTCCGCCGTGCCCCGCCGTCCTGCCGCCCGCCTCTTCTCCGCGCTGACCCCCGGTGGTGAGCGCAACCTCGCGGACACGCTGCGCGAGGAGCGCGCGGGCGGGGTGCTGCTGCTGGTCGGCACGGTCGTCGCCCTGCTCTGGGCGAACCTGTGGCCGGCGGCGTACGACGCGGTGTCGACGACGGTCGTCGGCCCGGCCGCGCTGCACCTCGACCTCACGCTGTCGCAGTGGGCGACCGACGGCCTGCTCGCGGTGTTCTTCTTCGTCGTCGGCCTCGAGCTCAAGCGGGAGATCGTCGCGGGTGAGCTGCGCGACGTGCGACGTGCGGTCGTCCCGGTGGTCGCGGCGGTCGGCGGCATGCTCGTGCCCGCGGCGCTGTACCTCGCGGTCAACCTGCCGGCGGGCCGCGGGTCCCCGGAGGGCTGGGCGGTCCCGACCGCGACGGACATCGCGTTCGCGGTGTCGGTCCTGGCCATCGTGGGGCGCAGCCTGCCGAACTCGCTGCGCGCGTTCCTGCTGACGCTCGCGGTGGTCGACGACCTGCTCGCCATCGTCGTCATCGGCGTCTTCTACACGGACCACGTGGCGCTCGGGTGGCTCGCGGCGAGCCTGGCGACGGTCGGGGTGTTCGCGCTCGCGGTCGCACGGGGCCGGACGAGCGGGTGGCTCCTGCTGCCGCTGGCGGTCGCGGCGTGGGCCCTCATGCACGCGTCCGGGGTGCACGCGACGATCGCGGGGGTGCTGCTGGGCCTGGTCGTGCCGGCGACGACGGCCGCGACGCAGCGCGCGCTGCGGCTGCCCGAGGAGCCGGACGAGTCGCTCGCCGAGCGGTGGGAGCACCGGTGGCGCCCGGTCTCGGCCGGGTTCGCGGTGCCGGTCTTCGCGGTGTTCGCGGCGGGGGTCACGTTCGCCGCGGGGACGTTCGCGGCCGCGCTCGCGGATCCCGCGGCGCAGGGCGTCGCGCTCGGGCTGGTCGTCGGCAAGCCGCTCGGGATCCTCGCCGCGACGTGGCTCGTCGCCCGGTTCACGCGCGCGACGCTCGCGCCCGGGCTGGGCTGGGCGGACGTGCTGGCCGTCGGGCTGGTCGCCGGGATCGGCTTCACGGTGTCGCTGCTCGTCGGGGAGCTCGCGTTCGGTGCGGGCAGCGCGCACGACGAGCACGTCGTGGTCGCGGTGCTCGTCGGCTCGGCGGTCGCGGCGGCCGCCGGCGGTGCCGCGCTGTGGTGGCGCGACCGTCATCACGCGGCTGCCGCGCCGTCCGACCCGGCCCGTACCGGGTAGGTTCGGCTCCGATGAGCACCGTCGACTCCGCCACCCTCCTCGTCGAGGGGCCGTGGCGGCACCGGTTCGTCGCCGCGAACGGCGCCCGGTTCCACGTCGCCGTGTCCGGACCCGACGACCGCGACACGCCCCTCGTCGTGCTCCTGCACGGGATCCCGCAGTTCTGGTGGGCGTGGCGGCACCAGGTCCCCGCGCTCGCCGACGCCGGGTACCGGGTCGCGGCGATGGACGTGCGCGGCACGGGCGCCTCCGACAAGCCACCGCAGGGGTACGACGTCCCGACGCTCGCCGCGGACGTCGCGGGCGTCGTGCGGTCCCTGGGCGCGTCGCAGGCGGTCGTCGTCGGGAACGGCACGGGCGGCGAGATCGCGTGGGCGATGGCCGCGCTGCACCCGGACGTCGTCATGGCCGTCGCGGCGCTCGCCGCCCCGCACCCGCTCGACCTGCACGGACACCCGCGCGCCGCGCTGCGCCCCGCTGCGGTGCGCCGGATGGCCTTCGCGCAGCTCCCGTCGTTCCCGGAGCGCGCGATGCAGCGCGGCGACCTGGTGCGCACCCTGCTCACCGAGTGGGGTGGCGCACCGGGCTGGCTCGACGCCGACGCCGAGCGCCGCTACCGCGAGGCCGCGCGCGTCCCGTTCGCCGCGCACAGCCAGATGGAGCAGCTGCGCTGGCTCGTGCGGTCGATGCCCCGCCCCGACGGCCGGCGCTACCACGCGGCCCTCGGCCGGACGCGCCCGCTGCCCGTGCTGCAGGTGCACGGCGGCCAGGACGGCCTGCGCCCGTCGTCGCACGCGGCGCTGTCGACGTCGACCGCGCAGCTTGTCGGTCACCGCTACCGCTACGAGCTGGTCCCGACGGCCGGGCACTTCCTGCCCGACGAGGTGCCGGGCGTCGTCACCGACGTCCTGCTCGACTGGCTCGCGGAGACGGTCCCGGTCGCCGTCAGCCCTTGAGCATCGCGGTCGCGCGCACCGGGTCGTTCTCGCCGATGCCCGCCGACGGGCACCACGCCGCGACCGGGCACGCGCCGCACGCGGGACGACGGGCGAAGCACGTGCGACGACCGTGGAAGATCAGCCGGTGGCACGCCATGGTCCAGTCCTTGCGCGGCAGCAGCTCCCCGAGCTCGCGCTCGACGACCAGCGGGTCCTCGCTCGTCGTGTAGCCGAGCCGCAGCGACAGCCGCAGCACGTGCGTGTCGGTCGTGATGCCGGGGATGTCGAACGCGTTGCCGAGCACGACGTTGGCGGTCTTGCGGCCGACGCCCGGCAGGGTCACGAGGTCGGCGAGCCGGTGCGGCACGACGCCGCCGTACCGCTCGACCAGCGCCGCCGACAGCCCGGTCACCGACCGGGCCTTCGCACGGAAGAACCCCGTGGGCCGCAGGATCTCCTCGAGCTCGTCGGGGTCGGCCGCGGCGAGCGCGGCCGGGTCGGGGTAGCGGGCGAACAGCGTGGGCGTCGTGAGGTTGACGCGCACGTCGGTCGTCTGCGCCGACAGCACGGTCGCGACGAGCAGCTCGAACGGTGACGTGAAGTCCAGCTCGCACCGCGCGTCGGGGTACCGCACGGCCAGCGCCCGGTCGACGCGGCGGGCCCGGCGCGTGCGTGCCAGGGCGGTCTCGGCGGTACCCGGCGCGACGCTCACGGAACGCAGCGTAGGCCGGGTCGCGGCGTCCCGCCCGAGCGCGTGACCTGGCAGAACTCACACGGATGCCGACTCAAGTCGGACGTCCCGGGCGCCGAAGCCCACGTGAGACCTCTGGAGGCAGTGGCGCGATGACACCCGTGACCGAGCAGCGTGTGCGCGACCTGCGACTCGACCGGCGCGCGCTGCGTGCGGAACGGGCGCGCGTCGGGTGGTGGCGCCGCCTCGTGCGTGCGCGCCTGGACCTCGCCGTCGCGCAGGTCGCCCGGCCGGCGACGCTCGGCGAGGACGTCGCGTTCCAGCTGCCGCTCGACGTGGGCGTCGACGTCCCCCGTCCCGGGGAGCTCGCCGCCGTCCTCACGGGCACCCCCGCTGCGGAGCTCGCGACGCTCGACGACCTGCGGGCCCTCGACGCGCAGCTCGCGCGCTACGAGGAAGGCGTCACGTCGGCCCTCTCCGACGCCACCGAACAGCTCATCACGCGCCTCGCGCTCGACCCCGAGGCCACCACCGCGTGCCTCCAGGAGCCCATCGGTCGGGGCTGAGGCCGTTGATGCGGCAAACTGTAGGTGCCGGCGCCGCTGACCTGCGGCCCCGGGATCGGTACCGCAGGAGCCCGACGGGCGCGCCGCGGTCGGAGGCCGGGTGACCCGCGGGTCGTGGCCGGGAAGGAAGGAGCCACGATGGAGGACGACATCGTTCTGGCGGCCCCGCTGTTCGCCGGGCTGGACGCCGAGACGTCCGGCACGCTCGTCGCGACCATGAAGCCGCTCCACCTGGTGCGCGGCGACACCCTGTTCCACGAGGGCGAGCCCGGCGACCGGCTGTACGTGGTGCGCGACGGGAAGATCAAGCTCGGCCGCCGCTCCAACGACGGGCGCGAGAACCTCCTGGCCGTCCTCGGCCCCGGCGAGATGTTCGGCGAGCTGTCGCTGTTCGACCCGGGCCCCCGCACCGCCACGGCGACCGTCGTCGCCGACGCGCAGGTCCTCGAGCTCGGCCACGGCGACCTCATCAAGTGGCTGCACGACAAGCCGTCGGTCGCGCAGCACCTGCTGCAGGCCCTCGCGCGGCGGCTGCGCCGCACCAACGAGGCCCTCGCGGACCTCGTGTTCTCCGACGTCCCCGGTCGTGTCGCGAAGGCGCTGCTCGACCTGTCGACGCGGTTCGGCGAGAAGGTCGACGAGGGCGTCCGCGTCGCGCACGACCTCACGCAGGAGGAGCTCGCGCAGCTCGTCGGCGCGTCGCGCGAGACCGTCAACAAGGCGCTGGCCGACTTCGCGGCGCGCGGCTGGGTGCGGCGCGAGGGCCGTGCGGTCGTGCTGCTCGACGTCGACCGGCTGGAGCGCCGGGCCCGCTGAGCGGTGTCGCCGGGCCGGTCGGTCGCGACCGGCCCCGGTCGGGCTGCTCAGGCGAGCAGCTCGACCACCAGCTCGACCTCGACGGGCGAGTCCAGCGGCAGGACGGCGACGCCGACCGCCGACCGGGCGTGCACGCCCGCGTCGCCGAGCACCTCGTGCAGGAGCAGGCTCGCGCCGTTGACGACCGCGGGCTGACCCGTGAACGACGGGTCGCTCGCGACGAACCCGACGACCTTGACGACCCGGCCCACCCGGTCCAGCGCGTCCGCGCCCGAAGGTCCGCCCTCGGACTCGACCAGCGCCGCGACGGCGGCCAGCGCGTTGAGCGCGGCGGTCCGGGCGAGCGCGGTGGCGTCCTGCGGCGTGACCAGCCCGGGGCCGTCGCCGACCTTGCCGGTCGCGGGCAGGGACCCGGCGACGAACGGCAGCTGGCCGGACGTCCACACGTGGTCGCCGCTGCGGACCGCGGGCACGTACGCCGCGACGGGCGCCGCCACCGTGGGCAGCTGGAGGCCGAGCGCGTCGAGGCGCGCGGCGGCGCCCATCAGGACTGCTTGGGGCGCTTGAGGTAGGCGACCAGGCCCTGGTCGGGACCCTGGATCACCTGGACGAGCTCCCAGCCGTCCGCTCCCCACTGGTCGAGGATCGCCTTGGTGGCGTGGATGATGAGGGGGATCGTCGCGTACTCCCACTGCTGCGTGGCCATGCGCCCACCCTAGCCGTGGGTCGCAGGCAGGTCATGCAAGCGCTCTCACCGGACCGTCAGAGGAGCGGGCAGGGCGACCTGGAGGGCGGCCGGCTCGTTGCCGACGAGCTCCGACCACCAGGAGCGCACGTCGGGCCGGCGGCGCAGCAGCGCGCGGCGCTCACGCTCGGTCATGCCGCCCCACACGCCGAAGTCCATGCGGTTGTCGAGCGCGTCGGCGAGGCACTCCAGCCGCACGGGGCACCCCGTGCACACGGTCCGGGCCTCGCGCTGCGCGGCTCCCTCGACGAACAGCGCGTCGGGTGAGAGCTTGCCCGTGCCGCAGGCGGCGATCGCGGTCCAGTGCGCGTCCTGCGTGACGGTTGCCACTCACCCTCCCTCGACGACGGACGGGTGCCGCGGGCACCCGTGTCCTGCCGGGAAACTAGCGGGTCACGTGCTCGTCTGGCGAGACTCCTTTCGGGTCATTTCGACAGATGGACGTCTGACCACCTCCTGCTGGACACCCGCGGACACCGTCCGGCACCTCGCACGCCTGCGTGCGAGCCCCCGGGGCATGTGCAGGTCCGGTGCAGGTCGACGGGCCCGGCACGCGTCGGCGACGACCCGGACAGGTGCCCCGACTACCCTGTCGGCATGCCTCATCCTCCGCGCGCGCGCGGCCGCCAGGTCAACGTCTTCCAGGCACTCGCCCTGCTGCTGTCGTTCGTCCTGGTCGCCGGTGTCGGCGGCGTGCTCGCCGCCGGGCTCGTCCTGCCCGGCGTCGCCGTCGCCAACACCGTCACCGACATGTCCGTGACCGCCTTCGACGAGCTCCCCACCGAGCTCGAGCAGAAGGCGCTGCCCGAGAAGTCGGTGATCCTCGCCGCCGACGGCACGCTGCTCGCGACGTTCTTCGAGCAGAACCGCGTCGTTGTGCCGCTGTCGGGGATCTCGATCCACCTGCAGCACGCCGTGGTCGCCGTCGAGGACAAGCGCTTCTACCAGCACGCGGGCGTCGACCCGACGGGCATGCTGCGCGCCGCCGTGAAGAACCTCATCGGCGAGGACGGCGAGGGCCAGGAGGGCGCGTCGACGCTCACGCAGCAGTACGTGAAGAACGTGCTCATCGAGGCCGCCGAGGCCGAGGAGGACCCCGTCAAGCGCAAGGCCGCCCTCAAGGCGGCCAAGGGCGCGGAGGGCCCCGAGGGGTACGCGCGCAAGCTCCGCGAGGCCAAGCTCGCCATCACGCTCGAGAAGCAGATGACGAAGGACGAGATCCTCGAGAAGTACCTCAACATCGCGCAGTTCGGGGCGTCGTCGCTGTACGGCGCCGAGTCGGCCGCGCAGTTCTACTTCAGCAAGCCCGCGAGCGACCTCACGCCCGGCGAGGCGGCCACGATCGCGGGCATCACGCAGAGCCCCGGCAAGTGGGACCCGACGCGCGACCCGGCCGCGTCCGAGCAGCGTCGCAACGTCATCCTGCGGCTCATGCAGGCGCAGGGGTACATCACCGTCGAGGAGGCCGACGCGGCCATCGCGGTGCCTCTCGCGGACACCCTGCGCGTCCAGCCGCTCAAGCAGGGCTGCATGTCCGCCGGTGACGTCGTCGCCGGGTCCGGCTACTTCTGCGACTACGTCACCAAGGTCATCCGCACCGACCCGACGTTCGGCGAGACCCTCCGGGACCGCATCGACCGGCTGTACCGCGGCGGCCTGACCATCACGACCACGCTGGACCCGCGCGAGCAGACGATCGCCGACACCGAGGTGAAGAACGGCATCCCCGTCGACGACCCGGAGGGCGTCGCGAGCGCGATCGTCTCCGTCGAGCCGAACAGCGGCAAGATCACGGCGATGGCGCAGAACCGCACGTACACCGCGGTGAGCGAGCACGGCGACCGCGAGACGTCCGTCAACTTCAACGCCGACAACGCCTACGGCAGCGCGTCCGGCTTCCCGCCGGGCTCGACGTTCAAGCCGTTCACCCTGCTCGAGTGGCTCAAGCAGGGGCACAGCCTGCAGGAGACGATCGACGGCCGGAAGCGGCCGCTCAACGAGAACATGTTCACCGCGTGCGGCACCCGCGGGAAGAACTCCTCGTGGACGCCCGGCAACGCCGAGGGCGACGGCGGCGTCATGTCGGTCCTCGACGCGACGCGGAACTCCGTCAACTCGGCGTACCTCGCGATGGGCACGCAGCTCGACCTCTGCAACATCATGAAGGGCGCCGCCGAGCTCGGCGTGCACAAGGCCGGCGGTCTCGCCGGCAACGGCGACTTCGACTCGTTCCCGTCCAACATCATCGGCGTCAACTCGGTCGCGCCGCTGACGATGGCGGCCGCGTTCGCGACGTTCGCGTCGGGCGGCACCTACTGCGCGCCGATCGCGATCACGAGCGTCATGGACGCGGACGGCCAGCCGCTGCCCGTCCCCAGCGCGAACTGCCACAACGCCATCGAGCCGCGCATCGCCAACGCGATGAACTACGCGCTCAGCAACGTGTGGAACGGCACCGCGAAGTCCGTCGGCGCACCCGGCTTCCCCTCCGCGGGCAAGACCGGCACGACGAGCGAGAACGAGCACACCTGGTTCGTCGGGTACACGACGCTGCGCTCCACCGCCGTGTGGGTCGGCTTCCCCGACGGCATGCGCCCCGTGCAGGACAAGACGATCAACGGGAAGTTCTACCGGAACGTCTACGGGTCCTCGATCGCGGCGCCGACGTGGAAGCGGTACATGGAGCAGACCCTCGCGGGCGTCTCCGTCCCGGGCTTCGCGCCGGCCGCCGACAAGGAGATCTTCGGCGAGCGGGTCGGCGTGCCCGGCGTCCTCGGGATGTCCGAGGCCGACGCCCGCAAGGCCCTCACGGACCGCGGCTTCCGGGTGACGATGAACGGCTCCCAGGTGCCGTCCACGTACCCCGCGGGCAGCGTCGCGGAGCAGAACCCGTCCGGCACCGCGGTGCGCGGGTCCGTCATCACGCTCACCCTGTCGAACGGCCAGCCGCCCGCCGGGCCGCTGCCGGGCCTGCCCGGGTTCCCCGGGCAGAACGACGGCGGGAACGGCGGCGGGAACGGCGGCGGCAACGGCGGCGGGCGACCGTGACGTCCGCCGGCCCGACCTCGGCGGGTCGCGCGCTCGGCGCGCTGGCGCTCGCCGGGGCCGGCGCCCTCGCGTGGTCGCTCGTCGAGGCGCAGTGGTACGCGCTGCGCGAGGTCACCGTGCCCGTGCTCCCCGCCGGCCAGGAGCCGCTGCGGATCCTGCACCTGTCGGACCTGCACCTCACGCCCGGCCAGCGCCGCAAGGTCGACTGGGTGCGGGACCTCGCGTCGCTCGACCCGCACCTGGTCGTCGACACGGGTGACAACTGGGCGCACCTCGACGCCATGCCGGCCCTGCTCGACGCCCTCGAGCCGCACCTGGCCCGTCCGGGGGCGTTCGTCCTCGGCTCGAACGACTACTTCGCGCCGCGCGCGAAGAACCCGGCGCGCTACCTGCTGCCCGACGCCCGCGGCCCGCACCCCGAGCGTCCCGTCGAGCTGCCGTGGCGCGAGCTCGTCGCACGGTTCAGCGCGGCCGGGTGGGTCGACCTCACGAACCGGCGCGACGTCCTCAAGGTCGACGGGCGCGTCCTGTCGCTCGTCGGCACCGACGACGCGCACCTCGACCGCGACCGGTTCCCCGCCGGGGGCCGCGACGACGACGCCCGCACGGGACCCGTCCCCGTCGACCTGCACCTGGGCGTCACGCACGCGCCCTACCGGCGGGTCCTCGACGCGATGCACGCCGACGACGTCGACCTGGCCATCGCGGGCCACACGCACGGCGGGCAGCTCGCCGTGCCCCTGTGGGGCGCGCTCGTCACCAACTGCGACCTCGACACCCGCCGCGCCAAGGGCCTTCACGGCTGGCCCGGCCCGCGCCCCGACCGTCCCGGCGGCGCCGGGTCCGGCTGGCTGCACGTGTCCGCCGGCCTGGGCACGTCCCCGTACGCGCCGGTGCGCTTCGCGTGCCGTCCCGAGGCGACGCTGCTCACCCTCGTCGCTCCGTGACCAGGGGGCGCTGACGGCGCCCTGGCCTGCGGACCGGATCCGGTTTCGTCGGACGGGCACCCGTCGGCTATCCTTACGGGGCTCCACGGGGTGTGGCGCAGCTTGGTAGCGCGCTTCGTTCGGGACGAAGAGGTCGTGGGTTCGAATCCCGCCACCCCGACAGTGTGAAAGGCCCTCTGGTCAGCGAGTCCGCTCGCGCCAGGGGGCCTTTCGCTTGCCCGCAGCGTCGTCGCGTCCCGGCCTCGGGTGACCAGGGGCGCTCCGTTCGCGGACGGCAGCCGTGCGGCACGGGCGACTCGGGCCACGACTCGGCACACTCTCGACGCCACCGGCAAGGCTCGTGGACCGACACCTGGTCCAAGTGGTCTGGTCCAGGTAGACTAACGCGCCGTGGACACCATCGTGAACGTGCAGGACGCCAAAGCGCGTCTGTCTGCCTTGCTCGCCGAGGCCGAGCTGGGCGGAGTCGTGAAGATCGCCCGCGCCGGTGTCCCCGCCGTCCAGCTCGTCCCGCTCGGGGCCGCGCCGCGTGAGTTCGGGATCATGGACCTTCCCCCCACGCCGAGCTCCTTCTTCGAGCCGATGAGCGAGGACGAGCTGGCGGCGTGGGAGTGAGCCGGGCCTACCTGCTCGACACGCACGTCGTCCTGTGGCTGCTCGCCGAGCCGGGCACCGTCGACCCGGCCGCTCGCGCCGTCCTCGCCGACCCGACCAGCACGCTGGTCGTGTCGGCGGCGTCGGCGATGGAGGTCGCGACGAAGGTCCGGCTCGGCAAGCTCCCCGTCGAGTACACGGCGCTCGTCCAGGCATGGGAGCAGCGGGTGCGCGACCTGCGGGCCACCGAGCTGCCGATCAGCGCGCAGCACGCGGTCCTCGCAGGCTCGCTGGCCTGGGACCACCGCGACCCGTTCGACCGGTTCCTGGCCGCGCAGGCGATCATCGAGAACGTCACCCTGGTCACCCGCGACGCGGCGCTCACCGCGTTTCCCCAGGTCGCGACGATCCACGCCTAGCGTCAGCGCGGCCCCAGGTAGGACACGTTGCCGTCGGACGTGCGGATGAAGACCGTGCGGGACGCTGACGGGTCGGTGGGGGCGTCGACGGTCTGGCGGCCGTTCGACGTCGAGATCGTCAGGGCGACGGGCTCGCCCGTGCCGAACACGGTCACGTGGCCGTTGCTCGTCACGGCCTCGACGTCGCCGTCCACGCCCGACACCTCGACGCTGCCGTCGCTGGTGCGCACGCGGGCGTCGCCGCCGACGTCGCCGACCTGCACACCGCCGTTGCTCGTCACCGCGTCGAGGTGCCCGCCGACGCCGTTGACGTCGATGCGGCCGTCGCTGGTGCGGGCCTCGACGGCGCCGCTGACGTCGTCCACGAGGATGCCGCCGTTGCTGGTGCGCAGCCGGACGTCGCCGTCGACGTGCGTGACCTCGATGCGGCCGTCGGACGTCTGCAGGTCGAGGGGGCCGACGAGACCGGCCGCGTGGACCCGTCCGTTGGACGAGCGGACGACGACCTCGGTCCCCTCGGGCACCTGCACGTCGAGCGAGCCGGAGCAGACGCCGAACCACGACCCGCAGGTGTTCCGCACGACGAGCCGGTCGCCGCCCTCGGCGACCTCGTACACGGGCGAGGTCCAGCCGCTGCGCTGCGTGCGGTCGACCTGGATCTCGCCGGCGTCGCCGGGGGTGATGCCGACGCGGCCGTCGGCGACGAGCTCGACCACGGGGGCCGCGTCGTAGGTGGCGGACGCGTACTCGGTGCTGCTCTTCGCGAGGTCGACGACCTGTGCGGCGCCCCACAGGAGAGAGACGGCGCCGATGATGCCGCCGGTCCACAGCAGGCCGCGGGCGAGAGGTGTGCGGGTCGCCTCGGGTGCGGGCGGCGGGGTCGCGGGGCGGGCGGGCTTGTCGAGCGTGGGCGTGGTCATGCGCGTGCTCCGTTCGTGGGGCCGGCGGGACCGCGGCCGGTGGCGACACCGGTCGCCGGGGTCACCGGCGGGGACTGGGCGGCGGGGCCGTGCTGCAGCCAGCGCAGGACGGCGAGGACGCGACGGTGGTCGTCGGCGTCCGGGGGCAGGCCGAGCTTGGTGAGGATGGAGGTGACGTGCTTCTCGACGGCCGGGAGGCCGACGACGAGGCGTTCCGCGATGGCGGTGTTGGAGCGCCCCTCGGCCATGAGGCCGAGGACGTCGCGCTCGCGCGGGGTGAGGGTCTCGAGCCCGGTGCTGCGGGTGCGGGCGAGGATCTGGGCCACCACCTCGGGGTCGATGACGGTGCCGCCCGACGCGACACGACCGAGGGCGTCCAGGAACTCGTCGACGTCGGCGACGCGGTCCTTGAGGACGTACCCGAGGCCGCGGACGTCGCCCGCGAACAGCTCGACGGCGTACCGCTGCTCGACGTACTGCGAGAGCACGAGGATCGGCAGGCGGCGGTGCAGGCTGCGCAGGTGGACGGCGGCCCGCAGGCCCTCGTCGGTGTGCGTCGGGGGCATCCGGACGTCGGTGACGACGACGTCGGGCAGGTCGGCAGCACCGCTGGCGCCTGCCGTGCCCGCCGACCCGAGGGCGGCGACGAGCTCGTCGGCCGTGGAGTACCCGGTGACGTCGTGCCCCTCCGCCACGAGCAGGCGGGTCAGGCCGTCCCGGAGGAGGACGGAGTCCTCCGCGATCACGATGCGCACGGCACCTCCACGGTGAGCCGGGTCCCGCCACCGGCGGGGCTGTCGAGGTCGAACGTGCCGTCGAGGGCGGCGACACGGCTGCGCAGCCCGTCGAGGCCGCTGCCGGGCGAGGCGGTCGCGCCGCCCTTGCCGTCGTCGGCGACGACGACCCGCAGGGCGGGCCCGGTCGGCCGGTCGACGACGGTGGCCTCCACGAGGACGGCCTGGGCGCCCGCGTGCTTGGTGACGTTGGTGAGGGCCTCGGCGACGACGAAGTACGCGGCGGCCTGCGCCCCGGCGCCCGCGAGAGCGAGGGTCGTCGGCTGCGGCACGTCGACGGTCACGGCGATCGGCGCCCGGGCGGCGAGGGCCGACAGGGCGGCGTCGAGGCCGCGGTCGGTGAGGACGGCGGGGTGGATGCCGCGGACCAGGTCGCGCAGCTCGGCGAGGGTCTCCTTGACCTCCCGGTGCGCGTGGTCGAGGGCGGCGGTGGCGGTCTCCGGGTCGCGGGCGGCGTGCCGCTTGGCGACGCCGAGCTCGACGCCGAGGGCGACGAGTCGCTGCTGGGCGCCGTCGTGCAGGTCGCGCTCGATGCGGCGACGCTCCTCGTCGGCGGCGCCGACGGCCGCCGTCCGGGTCTCGCGCAGGTGCTCCGCGCGGGTCTCGGCACGGTCGGCGGCGTGCTGCGCGGCGTCCGCGGCGGCCCGGGCCTCGAGCAGGGCCTCTGACTGCGCGGTCTGGCCGAGCAGCGCCCGGGCCAGCCGGACCAGGACGAGCGACGTGCCCTGAGCGGCGAGCGCGGCGAGCCACAGCAGCGCCACGCCGCCGAGCACGGAGACGACCACGACGAGCGGCCACGACAGGCCGAACCAGTCGTCGACGACGGACCCGCGGCCGTACGCCGGGAAGGCCACGGCCGCGATGCCGGCGCCGCCGAGTCCGAAGGCGACGCCGTAGCCGAGCGTCGTGACGCCCATCGCGGCGACGGCGTCGACCTGGTGCGCCCACAGGCGCCCGTCGGCGAGCACCGCGCGCCACGTCGACCAGCGCCACCAGCCCGGCTTCGCGGACCGGCGGTACGTCGCGGCGGGCACGACGACACCGGTCTGCGCGGCGAGGCGGGCGCGCTCGACGCGGGCGAACCAGCGCCCGGCGACGAGTCCGCCCACGAGCATCGGGAGCCCGACGCCGAACACGGGGACCAGGGCGATCGACGTGAGCGTCCACGTGAGCGCGAGGATCCCGACGGTCAGCAGCCACGGCCAGCCGATCGCGAGCTGCGCGACGGCGCGCCACGTCGCGGCCGACGCCGGTGCCGTGAACAGCCCGTGGCTCGACGTGAACCCGGGGGTGACGACGTCGACGTCCCGCGGCGGGTCCGGCGGGCTGCCCGGCTGGGGCGGTGCGGTCTGGGTGGCCATGTCGTCGAACCTAGGCCGCGGGGGGCGCGCCCCGACACCACGCCCACCCCCGAGGTCGGGGTAGGGACAACCCGACCCCGGCCTGCGCGGACGCCCTGCCGGCGCCGGCGGACGCGCCGAGGCCGGCCCGGTCGTGCTCCGGGCCGGCCTCGGTGTGGTGCTGGTCGATCAGGTGGTGCGGTTCAGCGCGCTCAGCTGCACGCCGCGCCGTTGAGCGTGAACGCCGTCGGGTTCGGGTTCTGGCCCGTGTGGGAGCCGTTGAAGCCGATGTCGACGCTCTGGCCGGGGGCCAGCGAGCCGTTCCACGCCGCGTTGGTCGCCGTCACGGTCGTCCCGGACTGCGCCCAGGTGGCGCTCCAGCCCTGCTGCACCTTCTGGCCGGCCGAGAAGTCGAAGCCGAGGCTCCAGCTGCTCAGCGCGGTCGTGCCGGTGTTGGTGACCTTCACCGAGGCGGTGAAGCCCGTGTTCCAGCTGCTGGCGTTGTACGTGACCTTGCAGGAGCCGCCCGTCTGCGGCGACTTCGTCGTGACCGACAGGGCGCTGGACGCGGCGGACACGTTGCCCGCGTTGTCCTTGGCCCGGACGGTGTACGAGTAGGCCGTCGCCGCCGTCAGGCCGCTGTCCGTGTAGGTGGCCGTCGTCGACGAGCCGACCTTCGTGGTGCCGCGGTAGACGTCGTAGCCCGCGAGGCCCGAGCCACCGGTGTCGGTGGACGCGTTCCACGTGAGCGTCACGCTCGTCTCGCCGACCGTCGTCGCGACGAGGCCCGCCGGGACGCTCGGGGCGATGGTGTCGACGACCGTGTCCGCCTTGGTGGTGACCGAGACGGCCGTGGACGCGGCCGACACGTTGCCGGCGACGTCGCGCGCCCGGACCGTGTACGAGTACGCGGTCGAGGCCGTGAGGCCGGTGTCCGTGAAGGTCAGGCCCGTGGTCTGGCCGACGCGGGTGTTGCCGCGGTACACGTCGTACCCGGCGAGGCCGGAGCCGCCCGTGTTGTCGGTCGACGCCGACCAGCCGAGGGTCACGCTGTTCACCGTGCTGCTGCTCGACGTGATCGTCGGGACGCTGGGCGCGGTGGTGTCGGACGGCGTGGCCTTCGTCGTGACGGACAGCGCCGAGGACGCCGCCGAGACGTTGCCGGCCGCGTCGAACGCCCGGACGGTGTACGAGTACGCCGTGGAAGCGGTCAGGCCGGTGTCCGTGAAGGACGTGCCGGTCGAGACGGTGCCGACCTTGGTGGTGCCGCGGTAGACGTCGTAGCCGGCGACCCGGGTGTCGTCCGTCGAGGCGGTCCAGGAGATCGTCGCCTCGGTCGAGGTGACGGTGCCCGCCTGCAGGCCGGTCGGGACCGACGGCGCCGTGGTGTCGGGCGTCGTCGTGCCGTCCTCGAAGAGGCGCGCGTAGTCGCCGAGCGCACCGGCGACGGCCGTCTGGGCCCAGAACCGGTGGTAGCGGAACTGCGGGTCGGCGCCGCCGTCGAGCGCGGCCTGGACCTTGGCCCACTGCGGGTCGTTCTTGTAGAAGCTGCGGATGTCGAGGAAGGAGACACCGGGCTTGATGACGTCGCCGTTGGGCATCGTGCCGGTCCAGCCGGACGGGATGTAGATGCCGTCACCGTTGGCGACGTACTTGTCGTCGAACCGCTTGTAGTCGCCCCGGGTCTCGACCGTGGACACGCCCAGCGGGTCCTGGTTGTTGGCCCAGATGGCGTCGAGGAGCGCCTTCGCCTTGTCGCGGGACGCGGTGTCGCCGGACTTGGCGGCGTAGAAGAGCAGCGCGCGGGCGGTGTCGGCGGCGACGCCGACGTCCTGGCCGTAGCCGGTCACCTCGACCGTGAGGCCGGGGTTGCCCGTGGGCGACGCGGCGTTCCAGGTGTCGGGCTTGCCGGTCCACTTGAGCTCGCTCGGGACCTTCCAGTTGGCGCCGTCGGTCGAGATGTTCGCGACGACCCACGGGACCCACTTGTCGAGGATCTTCTTCGCCTGGGCGTTGCCCGACGCGTAGTAGAGCTCGGCGACGCGCTGCACGCCCCACGCCTGCATGCCGAACCAGCGGTTCGACGGCGGGTCGACGTAGACGGGCGCCTCGGTGTAGCCCATGCCGTAGAACGTGGGCGTGCCGGCCGGGGGCTGCGCGTAGGCGCCGTCCCAGCTGTTGGTGGCGCCACCGGCGATGCCGCCGTTGGAGGCCTGCAGCCACGTGTAGAACTCGAGCTGGCGCTGCAGGGAGTTGGCCCAGTCGGTCTTGGCCGTGGCGGACTTCGGCGTCAGGCCGGGGTCCGTCGAGAGCGCCCACGCGGCGAGCGGGTTCTGGTACCCGAAGTGCGCGTGCGACGAGCCGATGCGCCAGGCCCAGCCGGCGTTGGTGTCGGTCGCCCCACCCCAGGCCATGTACCAGGACAGCAGGTAGTGCGCGCTGTCCTTGCCGGTGCCGGCGGCGCAGGTCGGCGAGGTGCAGCCGATCTTCTTGAAGTACTTGTCGAACAGGGTGTACCGCAGGTAGTCGCCCATCTTGGCGGCCTTGGTGACGAGCCCGGCGACGTCGGCCGCCTTGCCCTGCTCGGTCGCCCAGACGTTGGCCCAGTAGATCGCCTCGACGGCGCGGGCGTCGGCGTCGGACGCCGAGGTGTACTTCCACTGCTTGGCGTAGGACGCGTCGCCGGTGAACAGGTCGAGGAACCCGTTCTTGCCGCCGTACTTGAACTCCTCGCACGACGGCTGCGGGACGGTCTCCCAGACCGACTCCTGCGGGCCGCGCTGGAAGGTGTTGATGAAGGACGTGCCGGTCGCGGTCGGGCCGAGCTGGCAGCCGGCGCCGGGGGTGACGCCGAAGCCGTAGACGTTGTCGACGTCCGCGAGCCAGTGCATCTGGTAGATGTCCGAGGTGCCGTACGTGCTCTTGAGCTCGTTGGCGATGGGGTCGACGCCGACCGAGTTGCCGCTGTTGAGCTGCGACGGGTACTGGCTCGGGTGGTTGTACTCGTTGGCGTAGGTCGCGGGCTTCGCGGGGTTGTAGAAGGAGTTCGTGGGCTGATCCACCGTCTGGGGGATCATGTACTTCTCCATCGTGTCCCAGGCGTGGTTGAGCGGCGCCCAGTCCTGGGTGACCTGCCCGTAGAGGGCCTCGAGCCACAGCCAGTAGGAGTAGGCCTCGGACGTCGTCTCGTGGCCGTAGTCGGGGGCCTCGACCATGAGGGTCTCGACGGCGTGGTACGGGATGCCCTGGGCGCTGAAGTACCCGTTGGCGGGGTCCTTGATCTTGTCGTACTGCGTGAGGAACCGCTGCGCGTACTCGCCGTCGACGGCGGCGCGCAGCGGGGAGGCCGCGGGGACGGTGACCGTGGCGGGCTGGCCCGTCCCGGCCGCGGCGATCGCGGGGGTGATCCCGGCGACCGCCAAGAACGACGAGACGCCTACGGTGGCTACTGCCACCCAGGCGGATCGCCGGCGGGTCGTTGACGACATCGTCCGTACCTTTCTGGTGTGCGGGCGAGCCCTCGCGGCGTCGCGGGGGCGTGCCCACCGGGTCCCGTGCGGGCACGCGCGGGACGGTGGTGGAGGTGCACGAAGGTCCGGTCCGGCGGGCACCGCGGGCTCCGCGACGATGCGGGCGTCCGGGGACACGTCGGGCAGGACGGGGCCAACCCTCGTGACTCCCCCTTGACCAGTCCAGAGTCCTAAACCTTTCGGGTGGGAGCGTGACCACCGCTCCCGCGTACCGGCTCCGGCGCCGGCCCGGCGCACGGCCGCCCGCACGACGACGGCCCGCCGGGGACCTCCCCCCGACGGGCCGTCGCGCTCCCCCTCCCGGGGCGTCAGGCGGTCACGACCAGCGGAACAGCCGCGCCGCGAGCGGGACGCCGAGCACCGCCCACGCGGCCATCGCGAGCAGCTCGACGGTCGGCAGCGGCTGGCCGAACCACGCCGCGGTCATCGCCTGCGACGCGGCCCCCAGCGGCGTGAGCTGGGCGATGTCCTGCACCACCTGCGGCATGATCGGCAGCGGCAGCCACACCCCGGCGAAGAACAGCGACAGGAAGTACACGGTCGCCCCGATGCCGTTCGCCGACGGCCCCGTCGGCGCGACCGCCGCGATGAGCGAGCCCACCGCGAACGCCGACAGCACCGACAGGACGAACGCGCCCACGAGCAGCAGCGGCTGCTCCGGCAGGTCCACGCCGACGACCACGACGCCGAGCAGCAGCGCCAGGACCGCCGCGACGAGCAGCGCCGCGAGGTTCACCGCGACCTGCGCCACGAGCACGCGCGTCGGGGGCAGCGGTGTCGTCGACAGCCGGCGCAGCACCCCGCGCTGCCGGTACGTCGCGATCGTCGTCGGGAACGTCGTGAACGCCACCGTGCCGACCGCGAGCGCCAGCACGATCGGGGTGTAGCCGGTGATCGCGGTGAACTGCGACAGGATCGGGTCGTCGGCGTCGTAGGGCTCGTCGGCCCAGGGCATCACGAGGCCCAGGACGGTGAGCAGCAGCGCCGGGAACAGGACCGCGAAGAACGCGTTCGACGGGTCGCGCAGGAACAGCTTCCCCTCGGTGAGCGTGAGGCGCCGCAGGGCGCGGACGCCCGACGCGGAGCCGGTCCGGGCCGCGGGACGCGCCGGGGCGGCGGTCGTGGTGCTCGTGGTGCGCGTGGTGGTGGGCATCGGTCAGGCCTTCCGGTTCGTGGCGCGACGTGCGGCCTTCGCCGCGTGGACGTCCGGTCCGGCGTCGGCGGACGCGCGACCGGTGAGGGCGACGAACGCGTCCTCGAGGGAGCCCTGCTCCAGGTGCAGGCCGAGCGGGCGGATGCCGTGGCCGTGCAGCGCGACGAGCACGTCCTGCACGACGTTGTCGGTGCCGTGCACCTCGATCGTGCCGTCACGGTCGGTGACGCCGGTGACCGTCGCGGTGCGGTCGAGCAGGGCGGGAGGCAGGGGTGCCGACGGGCGGAACCGCAGCACCTGGCCGGCCGACGCGCGGGCCGCGAGCTCGGCGGGAGTGCCCGTCGCGACGACCCGGCCGGCGTCGATGAGCGCGATGCGGTCGCACAGCCGCTCGGCCTCCTCCATGAGGTGCGTGACCAGGACGATCGTCACCCCGCGCTGCCGGATCGCCTCCACGACGGACCACGTCTCGCGGCGGGCCAGGGGGTCGAGGCCCGTCGTGAGCTCGTCGAGGATCGCGACCTCGGGGTTGCCGACCAGGGCGAGCGCGACCGACAGCCGCTGCTTCTGGCCGCCCGACAGCTTCTGGTACTGCGTGCCGGCCTTCTCGGCCAGGCCCAGGTCGGCGATGAGCGACGTGGGGTCGGCCGGGTCGGAGTAGAACGCCGCGTACAGGTCGAGCGCCTCGCGGACCGTGATCCGGCCCGGCATCTCGCTCTCCTGCAGCTGCAGGCCGACGCGCTCGTGCAGACGGCGGGCGTCGCGGCGCGGGTCGAGCCCGAGGACGCGGACGTCGCCGGCGTCGGCGTGCCGCAGCCCGCCGACGATCTCGACGGTGGTGGTCTTGCCGGCGCCGTTGCGGCCGAGGACGCCGAAGATCTCGCCGGGCATGACCTGCAGGCTGACGTCCTGGACGGCCACGGTGCTGCCGTAGGTCTTGCGCAGGTGCTCGACCTCGATGACGGGGGTGGGCATGGTGCTCCTCCTGGGTCGGACTGGGCTGGATGAGGGTGCGAGGTGCCGCGGGAGCGGCTCGGAGCCGACCCGTGGGGACGTGCGGGTGGGGTGCTGGGTGGGTGCTGCGGTCAGCTCGTGCGGACCGGGACGTCGGCCCCGCGCACCAGCCGGTCGAAGACGAGCGCCATGAGCGCGGCCAGGACGAGGCTCGCCGCGACGGCGAGGGGCACCGAGACGCCCCGCCCGCCGAACCAGCTCTCGGTCGCGACCGGCCCGGCGTCGGCCGAGAAGAAGGCCGAGACGAGCAGGATCGGGCCGACGGTCAGCGGGAGCGTGATGGTCCCCCACCAGCCGCCGCCGCGCAGGTAGGCGATGCCGACCAGCAGGCCGGACAGGTACGCCACGAAGTACGTGAGGAAGGACGCGGGGACGAAGGTCTCCGGGCCGGCCCCGGCGGACAGGTCGTCGAAGAACCGCCACTGCCAGCCGGCGGCCTCGAACACCGCACGCTCGGCGAGCAGCAGCAGCGAGAACACCGTCCCGTAGATCACCGCGGTGACCGCGGCGGCCACGACCGCGCCCAGCGCGAGGCTGCGCCGGGTCAGGCCGGTCGCGACGTGGATCGGCAGGTAGGTGGCCGAGACGATGATGAACACCGAGAACGGGAACCAGATCGCCCCCTGGCGGGCGAACGCGAAGATGCTGTTGTGCAGCTCGCCGACGTTGGCGACGACGACGGTCGCGCCCACGACGACGACGACCGCGATGCCCCAGAACCACACCGCGAGGTAGATCGCGGTGCGCAGCAGCCAGCGCGCGGTCAGCCACACCTGGTTCTCGGCGTAGCCCGTCCCGGCCTTCGCCGGGAGGGCGGGGGTCGCGGCGGTCATCGGGACTCCTGCGGGGTGAGGGCGTCGGCGGGTTCGCCGGCGGCGCGGTCGGTGAGGTGGACGAACAGGTCCTGCAGGCCGACGGCGCCGAGCTCCAGGCCCGCGGCCCGGGCACGCTGGGCGTCGTCGGACGCGGTGCCGATGACGGTGGCCTGCGCGGTGCGGCCGAGGACCTGCCGGGCGACGACGCGGCGGCCGACGACGAACGCGTCGACGGCGTCGGCCGGGCCGGTGACGGTCAGGCCCTGCTCGCGCAGGGTCGTCGCGTCGTCGGCGGCCAGGACACGGCCCTTGTCGATGACGACGACGTCCTCGAGCAGCCGCTCGACCTCGCCGATGAGGTGGCTCGACAGGACGATCGTGCGCGGGTGCTCGATCCAGTCGGCGAGCAGCGCGTCGTAGAACGCGTACCGCGCGGGGGCGTCCATGCCGAGGTGCACCTCGTCGAGCAGAGTGAGCGGGGCGCGGGTCGCGATGCCGACGACGACGCCGAACGCCGAGCGCTGCCCGCGGCTCATCCGGTCGGGGCGCTTGTCGGGGTCGAGCTCGAACCGGTCGAGCAGCGCCTCGGCGGCGGTCCGGTCGAAGTGCGGCCGACGGTCCGCGAGGAAGGAGAGGTTCTCCTTGATGGCCTCGTCGAGGACGACGTCGCCGCTCTCCCGGACGAGGCACGTGCCGCCCATGGTGCGCGGGTTCTCCCACGGGTCCTCGCCGTCGACGAGGACCGTGCCGCCGGTGCGGCGGCGGAACGCGGCGAGCACCGACAGGAACGTCGTCTTGCCGGAGCCGTTGCGGCCGAGCAGGCCCGTGATGGCGCCGGGCCGGATCTCGAACGACACCGCGTCGAGCGCGGTGGTCGAGCCGTAGCGGGCGGTGAGGTCGCGGACCTCGACGGCGAAGCCGGTCATCGGGCACCTGCCTGGGGGGTGTCGGTGCTGCGCTGCGGCGCGGTGGCGGCGCGCGCGCGGAGTCGGGCGACGACCTCGTCGACGTCGATGCCGAGCAGGCGGGCCTGCTCGAGCATCGGGTCGACGACGTCGGCGAAGAACGAGTCGCGACGCTCGGCGCGCAGCTTCTCGCGGGCGCCGGGGGCGACGAACATGCCGACGCCGCGCCGCTTGTAGAGGACGCCCTCGTCGACCAGCTCACCGAACGCCTTGGCGGCGGTGGCCGGGTTGATGCGGAAGGTCGTCGCGTACTGCGTGGTGGACATGACCTGCTCCTCGGCCTCGAGGGCGCCGCTGAGGACGTCCTGACGGATCTGGTCGGCGATCTGGACGTACAGGGGTTCACGGCCGTCGAACACGCGGCGCCTCCTGTCGTCGTGAGGTTCTGTGGTTCATTACTCGACTAATGAACCACAGAACCCGCCGTGGCCGCAAGGGATCCGACCGGACCGAAGGCGGGAAGTCGTCGGCGGGTGCGACGGTTGCGTCAGGTGGCGGCGCCGGTCGGCCCCGCGGACGACGACGACGAGGACCCATGACGGACTACGGGCACGACCTGACCTTCGGCACCTTCCTGACCCCCACGAACGCCGACCCGCAGGTCCCCGTGTCGCTCGCGGTCCTCACCGAGGAGGCCGGGCTCGACCTGGTGACGTTCCAGGACCACCCGTACCAGCCGCGGTTCCTCGACACCTGGACGCTGCTCACCTACGTCGCCGCGCGCACCACGCGCGTGCACCTCGCGGGCAACGTGCTCAACCTCCCGCTGCGGCCGCCCGCCGTCCTGGCCCGGGCCGTCGCGTCGCTCGACCTGCTGTCCGGCGGGCGCGCCGAGCTCGGGCTGGGCGCGGGCGCGTTCTGGGACGCGATGGTCGGCATGGGCGTCCCGCGCCTGACACCCGGGCAGGGCGTCGACGCGCTGTCCGAGGCGATCGACGTCATCCGCGGCCTGTGGGACACGTCGACGCGCACGCCCCTGCGCGTGGGCGGCTCGCACCACTCGGTCGACGGGGCGAAGCGCGGCCCCGCACCCGCGCACGACGTCGGCATCTGGCTCGGCGCGTACAAGCCCCGCATGCTGCGGCTCACCGGCGCGAAGGCCGACGGGTGGCTGCCGTCCGAGGGCTACCTGCAGCCGGGCGACCTCGCCCGCGGCAACCGCGCCGTCGACGACGCCGCCACCGAGGCCGGACGCGACCCGCGCGAGATCCGGCGGCTGCTCAACCTCACGCCCGGCACCGGGTCGCTCACCGGCCCGCCGTCCGCCTGGGTCGACGCGCTCGTCTCGCTCGCCCTCACCGACGGCGTCGGGACGTTCATCCTCGGCACCGACGACCCGTCCGTCATCGAGGCGTTCGGTGCCGAGGTCGCGCCCGCCGTGCGCGAGGCCGTCGCCGCGGAGCGCGCCTCTGCAGGAACGGCGACCGGCCCGGTGCGCAGCGCCGCCGCGCTCGCCCGGCGCGTCGAGGGGATCGCCTACGACGACGTGCCGACCGGCGTCGACGCCGTCGAGCCCGGCGACCGCCGCTACTCCGACGTCCGCTCGACGTACATGCGCCGCGGGGCGCCCGGTCTCGTCCTGCTGCCCCGCACGACGTCCGACGTCGTCGACGCCCTCGCGTACGCGCGCGCGCAGCGCGGGCCGCTGGGCGTGCGGTCCGGCGGGCACGGCATCTCCGGGCGGTCCACCAACGACGGCGGCGTCGTGCTCGACGTCGGGCGACTGTCGTCGGTCGAGGTCGTCGACGAGGCCACGCGCCGCGTCCGCATCGGCGCCGGGGCGACCTGGGGCTCCGTCGCCGCGGCCATCGCCCGGCGCGGGTGGGCGATCTCGTCCGGCGACTACGGCGGCGTCGGCGTCGGCGGGCTCGCGACGACCGGCGGCATCGGGCTGCTCGGGCGGCTGCACGGGCTGACGATCGACCACGTCCTCGCGTTCGAGGTCGTGCTCGCCGACGGGTCGGTGCACGTCGTGTCCGCCGACGCCGAGCCGGAGCTGTTCTGGGGCCTGCGCGGCGCCGGCGGCAACCTCGGCGTCGTCACGTCCGTCGACATCGAGGCGTCCGAGGTCCCCGACGTCGTGTTCGCGCAGATGGTGTTCGACGCCACCGACCCGGGGGCGCTCGTCGCCCGCTGGGGTGCCCTGGTGCAGGACGCACCCCGTGAGCTCACGTCGTTCCTGCACCTGTCCGCGGGCGGCCGCGACCGCGGACCCATGGCGCAGGCCATGACGGTCTGGGCGTCCGCCGACACCGAGGCCGCCGTCGCCGCCCTGGAGCCGCTCCTGGAGGCGGGACCCGTCCTCGACCAGCGCGCCCAGGTCACGCCCTACGCCGGGATCATCGGGCCCGTGTCGAAGCACCACGACGGTGGCGCACCGCCCGTGTCACGCTCCGGCCTTCTCCCCCGGATGACGCCCGACGCCGGTGCGGCCCTGGGCGCGGTGCTGCTCAGCGGCGAGGCGTCGCTGCTGCAGCTCCGGGCCGTCGGCGGAGCCGTCAACGACGTCGCACCCGACGCGACCGCGTACGCGCACCGTGCGCACGAGTTCTCGGTCACCGCCTTCGCGGGCCGCGTCGACCGTGCCGGGCTCGACACCGTCTGGGACCGGGAGGCGTACCCGCACATGGACGGGCTGTACCTGTCGTTCGAGACCGACCCGCGCCCCGAGCGCCTGCTCGACGCGTTCCCGCCCGCGACCCTCGACCGCCTGCGCGCCCTCAAGCGCACCTACGACCCGGACCACGTCTTCGACCAGAACTTCCCGATCGACCCGTCGGCCTGAACACCCTCGTCACACCTCGGGAGCCCGGCCTCGCGGGCATCGCGCAGGACGGCACCCATGCGACCATCGCCCGACCAGCACTTCTGTCGGTCGGACAGGAGCAGAAGTGGATGATCGTCCACCTTGCAGGATGTGGACGGTCATCCACTTCCTCCGGGGCCATCGACGCGCAGGGCCCGCACCGGCCTCGGTGCGGGCCCTGACGGCAGACGTGCGTCAGGCGTGGGCGGACGCGCCGAGGCGGGTCGCGACGAGCTCGGCGATCTGGACCGCGTTGAGCGCCGCACCCTTGCGGAGGTTGTCGTTGCTGACGAACAGGGCCAGACCGCGGCCCTCGGGCGCGCCCTCGTCCTGGCGGATGCGGCCCACCAGGCTCGGGTCGGCGCCCGCGGCCGCGAGCGGCGTCGGGACGTCGTCGAGCTGGACGCCGGGCGCGTCCGCCAGGAGCTCGCGGGCACGCTCGGGCGTGATCGGCCGCTCGAACTCCGCGTTGATCGACAGCGAGTGGCCCGTGAACACCGGCACGCGCACGCACGTGCCGGACACCAGCAGGTCCGGGATGCCGAGGATCTTGCGGGACTCGTGACGGAGCTTCTGCTCCTCGTCGGTCTCGTACGAGCCGTCGTCGACGACCGAGCCCGCGAGCGGGATGACGTCGAACGCGATGGTCCGCGGGAACTTCTCCGCCGCGGGGAACTCCACGGCCGACCCGTCGTGCGTCAGCGCCGCGATGTCCTGCGACGCCGCCGCCTGGATCTGGCCCGCGAGCTCCGCGACACCGGCGAGGCCCGCGCCCGACACCGCCTGGTAGGTCGAGACGACGAGGCGGCGCAGACCGGCCTCCTCGTGCAGCACCTTGAGGACCGGCATCGCGGCCATCGTCGTGCAGTTGGGGTTCGCGATGATGCCCTTGGGGACGTCGGCCAGCGCCGACGGGTTGACCTCGGAGACCACCAGCGGCACGTCGACGTCCCGCCGCCACGCCGAGGAGTTGTCGATGACGACCGCACCGGCCGCCGCGAACCGCGGCGCGTGCTCCTTCGACGTCCCGCCGCCCGCGGAGAAGATCGCGATGTCGATGCCCGACAGGTCCGCGACCGCGACGTCCTCGACGACCACGTCGGTGCCGCGCCACGGCAGCGTCGTCCCGGCGGACCGGGCGGACGCGAAGTAGCGGATCGTCCCGACCGGGAAGTCACGCTCGTCGAGCAGGCGGCGCAGGACGCTCCCGACCTGGCCGGTCGCCCCGACCACCGCAAGGGTGAGCCCGCTCATCGTCCCGTCCCTCCGTACACGACAGCCTCCTGCTGGTCCGAGTCGAGCTCGAACGCGGTGTGGACCGCGCGGACCGCCTCGTCGAGCGAGTCGGCGCGGGTGACGACGGAGATCCGGATCTCCGAGGTCGAGATCATCTCGATGTTGATGCCGGCGTCGGACAGCGCGGCGAACAGCTTCGCGGAGACACCCGGGTGCGACTTCATGCCCGCGCCGATGAGCGAGAGCTTGCCGATGGTGTCGTCGTACTGCAGCGACTGGAAGCCGATGTCGGGCTGGTGCTCCGAGAGGGCCGCGGTCGCCGTGGCGCCGTCCGTCGCGGGGAGCGTGAACGAGATGTCCGTGAGGCCCGTCGCGGCGGCGGACACGTTCTGGACGATCATGTCGATGTTCACGCCCGACCCGGCGACGACCTGGAAGATGCGCGCGGCCTTGCCGGGCACGTCCGGGACGCCGACGACGGTGATCTTGGCCTCGCTGCGGTCGTGCGCGACGCCCGCGATGATCGGCTGCTCCACTGCTGCTCCTTCGGGGCCTTCGGCGGCGGGCTCGTTCGTCACGAGCGTGCCGGTGTGGGTCGAGAACGACGAACGGACGTGCACGGGGACCCCGTACCGGCGGGCGTACTCGACGCACCGCAGGACGAGCACCTTGGCGCCGCTCGCGGCGAGCTCGAGCATCTCGTCGTAGGAGACGCGGTCGAGCTTGCGGGCCGCGGGCACGATGCGGGGGTCCGCGCTGAAGACGCCGTCGACGTCCGTGTAGATCTCGCAGACGTCCGCGCCCAGGCCGGCCGCGAGCGCGACGGCCGTCGTGTCCGAGCCGCCGCGGCCCAGCGTCGTCACGTCGTTCGTGTCCGACGTGACGCCCTGGAAGCCCGCGACGATCGCGACCTGACCGCGCTCGATCGTCTCCCGGATGCGGTGCGGGACGACGTCGACGATGCGCGCCCGGCCGTGCACGGCGTCCGTGATGACGCCCGCCTGCTGGCCCGTGAACGACTTGGCCTTCACGCCGAGGTTGTTGATCGCCATCGCGAGCAGCGACATCGAGATCCGCTCGCCCGCGGTGAGGAGGATGTCCATCTCCCGCGAGGGGGGCAGCGGGGTGATCTGCTGGGCGAGGTCGATGAGCTCGTCCGTCGTGTCGCCCATCGCGGAGACGACGACGACGATGTCGTCACCCGCGCGCTTCGCCGCGGCGATGCGCTTGGCGACCCTCTTGATGCTGGCGGCGTCGGAGACCGACGACCCGCCGTACTTCTGCACGACTAGTGCCATGGTGCTGCTCCATCTGTCGCCGGCCTCCGTCTCTCTCAACGGCCCGCCGGGTACCTGGTGGTCGCGGGGAGCGTAGGCACGCGGCTCGCTGCCAGGCAAACCCGTTCCACCCTTCGTCCGCCTCCGGGCGGCGTGCACGACCCCGTGATGGGGCCCGCTCCCGCGCGCGGTGCGGGCATGAGGACGGGGTCGGCACCACGCGTGATCGGGGACGGTCCGGACCCGTCGGCGCACGGGCGACCTGCACCGTTCCTGCACGTCGAGTCGCGGACGGGGCCCCGCGGCGGGCCCTACCGTGTCGGCATGACCAGCACCGTCGACGACGACGCCCCCGACGGCGGACCGCCGCCGCTGCCCGCACCGGCACCGCCGACGCCCGGCACCCCGGGCGGCACCGACGGGATCGTCGTGAGCGGCCTGCGGCGCGCGTTCGGGTCCGTCCAGGCCCTCGACGGCGTCGACCTGCACGCCCGCGCCGGCCGGGTGACCGCGCTCGTCGGACCCAACGGCTCCGGCAAGACGACGCTGCTGCTGGTCCTGGCCGGTCTGCTCGTCCCCGACGAGGGGACGGTGCGCGTCGCCGGGCACGACCCCGTGACGACCGGCCCGGCCGCACGGGCCCGCACCGGGTGGATGCCCGACGCGTTCGGGACGTGGGACTCGCTCACCGCGCGCGAGGTGCTCGGCACGTTCGCGGCGGCGTACCGGCTGCCGCGGGGCCGTGCGACGGCACGGGTCGACGAGCTGCTCGCGACCGTCCACCTCACCGAGTACGCCGACCGGCCCGCGAGCGTGCTGTCCCGTGGCCAGAAGCAGCGGCTCGGCCTGGCGCGCGCGCTCGTGCACGACCCCGACGTCCTGCTGCTCGACGAGCCGGCCAGCGGCCTCGACCCCCGCTCGCGCATCGACCTGCGCCTGCTGCTGCGCCGCCTGGCCGACGAGGGACGCACCGTCCTCGTGTCGAGCCACGTCCTGTCCGAGCTGGAGGAGATGGCCGACGACGCGGTCTTCCTGTCGAAGGGCCGGACGGTCGTCGGGGCGTGGTCGGACGGCGCGCTCGGCGAGGCGCGACCGCGGACCTCGTTCGTGCTGCGCGCGCTGTCGTCGGCGGCCCTCACGGGCTGGCTGACGTCGTCGGGCGTCACGTGGCGCCCGGAGGGCGACCCGGCCCGCCCGGCCGAGACCCCGCCCGACGACCGGCCCGGCGCCGTGCTCGTCGACGTCGCCGACGAGGCCGACGCCGCCCGCCTGCTGCGCGACGCCGTCACGGCAGGCGTGCCGGTGACGTCGTTCGCCCCGGTCGGCGGCCGCCTGGAGCAGGCCTACCTGGACCTCGACGAGGAGCGCCGATGACCGTCACCCCCGTCGAGCTCGACGACGCCGACGCCGACGTCCCCCCGCCCGTCCCGTCAGGCCGCCGCTCCGCGACGTGGGGCCTCACGTGGCACGGCGTCCGCACGGTGGCCGCCCTCGAGCTCCGTCAGCGGGTCCGCTCGACCCGCTGGATCGTGGCCCTCGTCGTGTGGTTCGTCGTGGTCGGGGGGATCACCGCGCTCGTCACGGGTGCGCTCGGGGCGCTCGACGAGGACGCCCAGAACAACGGCGCGATCGTGTTCGGCGCGGTGACGTTCCTCGTCCTCGGGCTGGGGCTGCTCGTCACCCCGACGCTCACGTCGACCGCCGTCAACGGCGACCGCGCGGCGGGCACGCTCGCGACGCTGCAGGTCACGCTGCTGACCCCGGCGGAGATCGCGACGGGCAAGCTGCTCGCGGCCTGGACGTCGGCGTGCGCGTTCCTCGTCGTGAGCCTGCCGTTCCTGCTGCTCGCCCTGCTGCTGGGCAGCACACCGCCGACCGCGCTGCTCGCGGCGGTGCTGCTCGTCGCGGCCCTGCTCGCCGCGGTGTGCGGCATCGGGCTCGGCTGGTCGGCGGTCGTGGCGCGCACGGCCGGGTCGACCGTCCTCACGTTCGTCACGGTCGCCGGCCTGACGGTGTTCACGCCCGTGCTGTTCGGGCTGACCTTCCCCGTCGTGACGCAGACCGAGCAGGTCATGGTCTACGGGCCGCCGGACGGCGAGTGGATGGGCGAGGACGTGCCGGCGTGCGAGCGGACCGAGCGGCCGCGCGAGGTGTCGCACACCGAGCGCACGTGGTGGCTGCTCGCGGCGAACCCGTTCGTCGTGGTGGCGGACGCGGCAGGCAGCCCGTCGGACCCGTACGTCGACGAGCCGCTCGGCGCGATCCGCGAGGGCGTCCGCGACCTGCGCCTCGGCCCGCCCGCGGAGCGCTACGAGTGCTGGTGGGGCCAGGACACGACCCCGCCGCCCGACCCCCGGGACGGGGCGAACCCGAGCCCGGTGTGGCCCTACGGGCTGGCGTTCAACGTCCTGCTCGGTGCCGGCGGCTTCGTCGTGGCGGTCCGGCGCCTCCGCGTCCCCCAGCGCCACCTGCCGCGCGGCACCCGGGTCGCGTAGCCCCGACGGTCGTCCGGCCGGGTCTGTCCGCCCACCAGACGAGGCGGGCGCACCCGAGCTCGGCTGCCGCGCCCAGGCCGTCCGTCCCGGCCCCCGGTGCTGCGCGACCCCGTCCTGGTGCCCGCTGAGCGCGGGGTGTCGGGCACCAGGACGGGGTCGGACCGGTGACGCGCCGTAGGCCCGACGACCTGCCCGACGGGGCCGGCGCGGGCGGGCGGCGGGAACGTCAGACCGTGAACGCCTCGACGCGCGTGCGCAGGTCCGCCGACATGCGGGCGAGCTCCGCGACCGACGACCCCATCTGGCCGAGCACGTCGTTCGCGACAGCGGCCGACGTGGCCACACCGGTGATGTTCCGGGCGATCTCGCCGGAGCCGGTCGCGGCCTCGACGACCCCGCGGGACATCTCGTTGGTCGTCGCGGTCTGCTCCTCGACGGCCGACGCGATGGTCATCTGGTAGTCGTTGATCGTCGCGATGATCTCGCCGATCTCGCCGATGGTCCCCACGGCACCGGTCGTGTCGGCCTGGATGGCCTCGACGCGGCGCGCGATGTCCTCGGTGGCCTTCGCGGTCTCGGACGCGAGCTCCTTGACCTCGCCGGCGACAACCGCGAAGCCCTTGCCGGCCTCCCCGGCGCGCGCGGCCTCGATCGTCGCGTTGAGCGCGAGCAGGTTGGTCTGCTCCGCGATCGACGTGATGAGCTTGACGACGTTCCCGATCTCGGCCGACGACGCCCCGAGGCGCGACACGGAGTCGTTCGCGCTCGTCGCGGCGCCGGTCGCGGCCTGCGCGACCTTCGTCGCCTCGTGCGCGTTCTGCGCGATCTCCCGGATCGACGCGCCCATCTGCTCGGCGCCGGCGGCGACGGACTGCACGTTGCGCGACACCTGCTCGGCGGCGGCCGCGACCGCACCGGCCTGGACCGACGTCTCCGCGGAGCCGGACGACACCTGGCTCGTCGCGGCCGACAGCTCCTCCGCGGCCGCGGACACCGTCTGCGAGACCTCGACGACACCCGTCACGAGGGTGCGCAGGCGCGTCTGGGCCGTGCCGAGCGCCTCGACCAGGTCGCCGATCTCGTCGCGCGCGTCCCGCTCGACGTGCTGCGTCAGGTCCCCGGCACCGACGGCGGCGAGCGCGTCCACCGTGCGCGACAGGCGCCGACGGATCGAGCGGGACACGGAGACCGCGAGGGTGAGCGCCAGCGCGATGCCGACGACCAGTGCGACGCCGACCTCGACGAGCGCGATCCGCACCTCGCCCGCCGTGTGCTCGGAGAGCTCGGCAGCGGCCTCGCCCTGCGACGTGGTCTCCGCCTGGATCGCGTCCATGACGCCCGTCGTCAGGCCACGCACGGTCTCCTGGAAGTACGTCCCGAAGCCCTCGACGTCCCCCGCGTCCGCGAGCGGGAACAGCGTGCCCTCGGCGGCACCGTAGTAGGCGGCGAGGGCGTCACGGATGGCGGGCACACCCTCGGGGTCGATCGCGTTCGGCTCGTACGCGTCGAGCTGCGAGGTCAGGTCGACCTGCCGCTCGTCGAGCTCGGTGCGCAGCTCCGCGCGGGTCGCGTCGTCCGCGACGCCGTACTGGATGACCCGCGCCCGGTCGCCCTGGAACGCGCGCTGGATCTCGGTGAGCTGCTGCAGCGGCTGGACCCGGTCGGTGTACATCGACGCGGCGTCGTTGCCGACCGCGCGCGTCCCGACGACCGTCACCCCCGCGACGAGGACGGCGGCGAGCGCCATCACGCCGGCGACGGCCATGATCTTCGTGCGGATCGACCGGTCCGCGAACGGGCGTCGGGCGGTCGGGGCGGGCGTGCTGGTCATCGGGGTGCTCTCCTGGGGACTGGACGAGTTGCCGTCGTGGTCCCCCGCGGGCCGCGGGCGCGCACGTGGTCCCCAGCTCGCCGGTGACCACCCCTCCCATCGGCCGGGCAGGCGGTGTCCTGAGCGGTCCGCCGTCACCGACCTGCGTCGACGTCGACCAGACCGTCAGGCGGCAGCCCGTCAGGACTGGAGCGCGTCGTACTCCGCCTCGGCCGCGACGTCGTCGTCGACGTCGAGCCGCAGGTGCGCGAGCATCGTCTGGATCGCCCGCAGGACGCCCGAGCCGCGCTCGCCCCAGTCGGACAGGTAGGAGAACTGCCACCACCACAGCGCCTCCAGGGCGGCGCCGGTCTCGTAGTGCCGCAGCCCCTGCGCGAGCGCACCGGCGATCGCGACCAGGTCACCCGACACCGACGACCGCTCGACCTCGGGGGTCACCAGCGGGTCGACCACCTCCGCGTACTCGTCGATGCCCTCGAAGACGTTCGCGAGCGCGGTCCGCAGCGGGTCGACGTCCGGGTCGGGGCCCAGGTCCGGCTCGAACCGCTCCGCCGGGACGACGTCGGTCGTCGCACCCAGCCGGGCACCGACCGCGAGGACGTCCGACACGGCGAGCAGCAGCAGGGGCAGCGTCGCCTCCGGGCTCGTGCCCGCCGCGACCTCGGTGACCACCGTCAGGTAGCTGCGCGACTCCTCCGCGACCGCGCGCGCCAGGTCGAGCAGGTCGCCGTCGGCCGTCGACCCCTCGCTGCGTGCCGTGTCCATCCGGACCACCCCTTCCCCCGTGCCTCGCCTGTCAGGCGCTGATGCGCCGCCGTCCTTCGAAGGCACGCCCGAGCGTGACCTCGTCCGCGTACTCCAGGTCGCCCCCGACAGGCAGGCCCGACGCCAGCCGGCTGACCGTCAGCCCCATCGGGACGAGCAGCCGCGCCAGGTACGTCGCGGTCGCCTCGCCCTCGACGTTCGGGTCGGTCGCGAGGATCACCTCGGTCACCGTGCCGTCGGCCAGGCGCGTCATGAGCTGCGCGATGCGCAGGTCGTCGGGCCCGACGCCCGCGATCGGGTTGATGGCCCCGCCGAGCACGTGGTACTTGCCGCGGAACTCGCGGGTGCGCTCGATCGCGACGACGTCCTTCGGCTCCTCGACGACGCAGATCGTCGCCGGCGAGCGGCGCGGGTCACGGCAGACCCGGCACTGCTCCTCCTGCGCGACGTTGCCGCACACCTCGCAGAACCGCACCCGGCGCTTGACCTCGACGAGCGCGTCCGACAGCCGCCGGACGTCCGCCGGGTCCGCGGACAGGATGTGGAACGCGATGCGCTGGGCGCTCTTCGGACCGACGCCGGGCAGCCGCCCGAGCTCGTCGATCAGGTCCTGGACCGCGCCCTCGTACACGCGCCCAGCCTACGGCGTGGGCGGGCGCGGGTCGGGACGCCGACGGTGCCGCGCCGTGGACGTGCAGGTGAGGGACGGTCAGACGGGGTCGTGCGCGACGAGCTCGACCTCGAAGCCCGCGACGTCCTCCAGGTAGGCCGCGTAGTGGCCCGGCCCGCCCGCGTACGGGTGCCGGTCCGCGAACAGCAGCGACCAGCCGTGCTCGGGGGCTCGCGCGACGACCGCGTCCACCTCCGCACGCGTCCCCGCGTGGAACGCCACGTGGTTGAGCCCCGGGCGCCGACGTTCGTGGGTCGTGCCCGGCGCGACGTCCGGCCCGGACTCCAGCACGACGTACGACCCGTCGGGCGCCGCCCAGCTGCGGCCGTGCGGCCACCGGTCCCGTGGGACGAGGCCGATCGCGCGCAGCAGCCAGTCCCACCGCTCCTCGGACGCGGCGAGGTCCGGGCACCACAGCTCCAGGTGGTGCAGGGTGCCGCGGCGCGGCGGTCCGGACGGTCGGGTCGGCACGCTCATCTCACGGGGTCACTGCGGGTCGTCGAACTGCTCGTCGATGACGGTCCCGCCGAGGATCTGCGCGACGAGCGGCGCTCCGACGAGCGTCGACGAGCCGATGTCCGGGTCGTCGGGCGACGGCTCGTCGACGACCTGGCGGGACGCCGACCGGGCCGCCGACTCGCGGGCCGCGGCCGCCATGCCGCGCTCACGCGCCGTCGAACCCCGACCCGGCTCGACGTCGGGCGGAGGACCGTCGGGGACGCCTGGCTCGCCGGGGTCGTCGTCGGGGGGCTCGGGCAGCGGCGGCTCGTCGTCCCACGACGCCGCGGCCTCGGCGGCGCTCACGACGCGGGAGGTCGGGTCGGACGTCGCCGGGCGCCGGGCCGGGACCGGCGCCGGGCTGGACGTCGAGCCGGCACCCGCACCCGCACTCGTGCCTGCGCCTGCGCCTGCGCCTGACGGGAGGTTCGCAACCTCGCCGCGGCCTGCCACCGGGCCGGACGTGCCGTCGCCGGCCCTCGCCGGGCCGCCGGAGCCGTCGGACGCGCCGGAGGCCGCGTCGCGCGCCGAGTCGTCGACACCGGACGCCGAGGCGGGCGACCCGCTCGCGGCGGTGCCGCCACTCGCACTCGCACTGCCCGCACCGGCACTGCCCGCAGTGCCCGCGTCCGTCCCGCTCGCGCCCGACGCGCCGGGCCCGCCCGCACCCCGGCCGCCTGCCGGGCCGGCAGGTCCGAAGCCACCTGCGGCCGCACCGCCCGCGCCCGCGCCTGCACCACCGCCGGGACCACCCGCGCCCGGACGCCCGGCACCGGCGCCACCGCCCGACGGCGGGTCACCGAGGATGCCCTCGACACGGACGTCGAAGCCGAGCGTCTCCCGGACCGCGCGCGCCACGACGTCGGCGTGCGCGCCGTTGCGGAACGTCGTCGCGAGCTGCGGCGTGCTGAACGACAGGCGCAGCGTCGTCGCGTCGAGCTCCGCGACCTGCGCGTTGCGGGGGTCGACGAGCGCCCACGTCACGCGCCGCAGACCCTTGACGGTCTCGAGCACCTCGGGCCACCGGCGCCGCAGCACCTCGGTGTCCTGGCCTCCCGCCGGGGCGGCCGCGGCGGCCGGGGGTGACGCCGCAGCAGCCGGCGCCGCCACAGCAGCCGGCTCCGCCACAGCCGAGGGTGACGCGGCAGCCGGGCCGGCGTCGCCGACGCCCGCGGCCTGGCGGTCACCACCGTCCGCGACCGGGGCGGACGCGCCGTCATCCGTCGCCGCGTCGTGCCCCGACCCGGGACTGGTCACGGCGCGCGCGGGCCGACCCGAGCCCACCGGCGCGACGGTCGGCCAGTCGCCCGAGGCGGCGTCGGGGGCCGTCGGACGCTCCGCCGCATCGTCCGCTCGGGCGGTCGTGGGCGTGGCGCCGTCTGCCAGGTCCACCGTGGCGGCGGACCGGTCGGCCGTGCCGTCGGCCAGGTGGTCGGCCGTGTCCCCGGCAGGCCGCGCGACGGACCGGTCCACGGCAGCGGGACGCTCGGCCTGGCGGTCGGGCACGGCAGGAGGCGCGGCCGGACGGTCGGGGGCGGCAGCAGGACGCTCGACCGGCCGGTCCACCGCGGCGGGACGCTCAGCCGGACGGTCCCCGGCCGCGGGTCGCTCAGCCGGTGCCGCGATCGGCGCCGACGCGAACGCGGCCCCGCCCGCAGGCAGCCCGCGCTCGAGCCGGTCGACGCGGGCGCCGAGGCCGGCACGCGAGTCGTCCGCGGCGGGCAGCAGCAGCCGGGCCATGAGCAGCTCGAGGTGCAGGCGCGGCGACGTCGCGCCGCTCATCTCGGTGAGGGCGGCGTTCGCGAGGTCGGCGGAGCGCGACAGCTCGGACGCGCCGAGGTGCTGCGCCTGCAGGCGCATGCGGGCGAGCTGGTCGGTCGGCACGTCGCGCAGGGCGGCCCCGGCGGCGTCGCCGGACGCGGCGATGACGATGAGGTCGCGCAGGCGTTCGAGCAGGTCCTCGACGAACCGGCGCGGCTCGTGGCCGGTGGAGATGACGCGCTCGACGACACGGAACGCGGACCCGCCGTCGCGTGCGGCGATCGCCTCGACGAGGTCGTCGAGCAGCGCGGCGGGCGTGTAGCCGAGCAGGGCCGCGGCGGCGTCGTGGTCGAGGCCCGCGTCGCCCGACCCGGCGATGAGCTGGTCGAGGACCGACAGGGTGTCGCGGACGGACCCGGCGCCCGCGCGGACGACGAGCGGCAGGACGCCCGCGGCGACGGGCACGCCCTCGGTCGTGCAGAGCTCCTCGAGGTACGGCACGAGGACGTCCGGCGGGACGAGCCGGAACGGGTAGTGGTGGGTGCGGGAGCGGATCGTGCCGATGACCTTGTCGGGCTCCGTCGTCGCGAAGATGAACTTCACGTGCGGCGGCGGCTCCTCGACGATCTTCAGCAGCGCGTTGAACCCCTGCGGCGTGACCATGTGGGCCTCGTCGAGGATGAAGACCTTGAACCGGTCGCGCGCGGGCGCGAACGTGGCGCGCTCGCGCAGCTCACGGGCGTCGTCGACGCCACCGTGGCTGGCGGCGTCGATCTCGACGACGTCGAGGCTGCCCGGGCCGCCGCGGGCGAGCTCGACGCACGACGGGCACGTGCCGCACGGGGTGTCGGTGGGGCTCGCCTCGGTGTTCTGCTCGCAGTTGAGGATGCGCGCGAGGATCCGGGCGGACGTCGTCTTGCCGCAGCCGCGCGGGCCGCTGAACAGGTAGGCGTGGTTGACCTGACCGCTGCGCAGCGCCTGCCGCAGCGGTGCGGTGACGTGGTCCTGTCCGATCACCTCGGCGAAGTTGTCCGGCCGGTAGCGGCGGTACAGCGCAGTCGTCACGCCCAGAACCCTAGACGTCCCCACCCACGCGCGGGGCCGCGCGGCCGGGGCCTGCGCGGACGCGTCAGCCGACCGCGACGAGCCCGGCGAGGACGAGGACGACGACCGCGCCGAGGGCCGACGCCCAGGACCGACCCCGCTCGCCGACGGCGCGTCCGAGGGTGCCCGACGCGACCGCGAGGGTGCTCTGCCAGACGGCCGACGCGGCGGCGGCCCCGACGACGAACAGCGCGCCCTGGACGAGGCCGGCCCCGCCCGTCGAGGCGCCGACGCCACCCGCGAGCGCGACGGCGACGGTCGCGAAGATCAGCGCGGTCGCGGGGTTGACGACCGTGAGCGCGACGAACCGCAGGTACGCGGCCGCGGGCGTCGCCGCGAGCACGCGGGTGCGCACGCCGACGCGGGTGCGGTCGTCGACGCGAGTGCGGTCGTCGACGCGAGTGCGGTCGACGTCGACGGCGTCGGGATCCCGTGGCGCCGCGACCTCCGCCGCGGGCCTGGGGACCGCGACGGCGTCGGTGCCGACCAGGTCACCAGGGCCGCTCTCCTCGCCCGCGCGGACGGCCCGTCGCTCGCGCCACCACCCGCGCAGCATCACGACCCCGACGACGACGAGCACGACCGTGGTCACCCAGCGCACGACGACCTCGTGGTCGGCGACGACGCGCGCGACCTGCGCCCCGGCGACGAGCGCCACGACGGCGTACAGCAGGTCGACGGTCGCGATCCCGAGCCCGGCACCGAGCGCGACGCGGGTGCCGTGCACGACGCCCTCGCGCAGGAGCAGGACGGCGATCGGCCCGACGGGCACGGCCACGGCGAGCCCGGCGAGGACGCCGAGCACGAGGGGCGAGGTCTCCACGACGCCCAGGATGCTCCGGTCGCGGGTCCGCCATCGAGCATGCGCTGCGCAAGTCGTCGTGCGACTGCGAGAATGTGCGCCGTGGACGTCATCGACGACGCGATCCTTCGTGAGCTGACCGCGGATGCGCGGTTGCCGTTCCGTGAGCTGGGCGCCCGCGTGGGGCTCAGCGCCAACGCGGCGGCGGCCCGGGTGCGCCGCCTGGTCGACGACGGCACGATCCGCGGCTTCACGATCGTCAGCGGCCGTGCCCCGTCGGGCGCGCCGACGGGCGGGCTGGAGGTGTTCATCGAGGTCAGGCTCGCGCCGGAGACGACCAACGAGGACTTCCAGTCGGCGCTGCGCCGGCCTCCGGGCTTCCCTCAGGTGCTCGACGCCGTGCACGTCACGGGCTCCTACGACTACCTGCTGCACGCGCTCGTCGCGGACCCCGGGTCGCTGGACCACCTGGTCCGGCGCCTGAAGCGGGAGGCTGGTGCGGCGCAGACGTTCACGCGCCTGGCCCTGCGCGACCCCGACCCGCACTGACGACCGCGCCTGCCGCGGGGCCGCACGCGGTCCGGGCATGAGAGGACCCCCCGCACACCCGCCAGAGCTCACCTGCCCTTGCTGCCTTCCGGCCCTGGGGGGGTTCAGCGAGATGACGCCGTACGAGGGGTCTGCCCAGAAGTTTAGCCGACGCGGCGCGGACGTCGCGCACGTCCCGGGCCGTCGCCCCGTCGCCGGCAGCCCGGCCCGGCCCGGCGACCGACGACGACGGTGTCCGTCAGGCGAGCCTGCCGCCGGTCGCGACGATGCGGTCGCCCGAGACGTAGCTCGACTCCTGCGACGCGAGGAACACGTACGCGGGCGCCATCTCGGCGGGCTGCCCGGCGCGGCCGAGCGGGGTGTCCCCGCCGAACTGGTCGACCTTCTCCTCCTCCATCGTCGCGGGGATGAGCGGCGTCCAGATCGGCCCCGGGCAGACGGCGTTGACGCGGATGCCCTGCTCGGTGAGCTCCTGCGCGAGGCCCTTCGTGAAGTTGAGGATGCCCGCCTTGGTCGTGGCGTAGTCGAGCAGGCCGGGGCTGGGGTCGAACGCCTGGATCGAGCTCGTGTTGATGATCGTCGACCCGGGACCCAGGTGCGGCAGCGCGGCCTTCGTGATCCAGAACATCGCGTACAGGTTGGTCTTGAGGACGCGGTCGAGCTGCTCGGTCGTGATGTCCGCCAGGCCGCCGGGCTGCGCCATCTGGTACGCGGCGTTGTTGACGAGGACGTCGAGCCCGCCGAGCCCGTCGACCGCGCGCTGCACGAGCTCCGCGCAGAAGGCCTCGTCGCGGATGTCGCCCGGGATCGTGACGACCGTCCGCCCCGCCTCCGACACCCAGCGCGCCGTCTCCTGCGCGTCCTGCTCCTCCTCGGGCAGGTAGACGATCGCGACGTCGGCCCCCTCGCGGGCGTACGCGATCGCGACGGCCCGGCCGATCCCGGAGTCGCCGCCCGTGACGAGCGCCTTGCGACCCTCGAGCCGGCCCGACCCGCGGTACGTCCGCTCGCCGTGGTCCGGCTCCTTCGCCATCTGCTCGGTGAGTCCCGGGTGCGGGATCTTCTCTCCGGGCTGCGACTCGGGGCCGGGGTACTGGGAGCGGGGGTCCTGGTGCGTGCTCTGGTCCGTCATCGACCCATCCTGCGGAGGCGGTCCGGCATCCGCACCTCAGGACGACGGACCACGGTCAGTCGTCGACCACGTGCCGCAGGTACCGGCGCGGGTCGTCGAGGAACCCCCGCCAGCGCTGCACCAGGTCGAGGTCCTCCCACGCGCACTCCCGGATGCCCCACTCGCCGACCTCGAACACCGTCGCGCCGGGGATCGCGGCGACGACCGGCGAGTGCGTCGAGACGACCACCTGCGAGGGCGTCGAGCGCGCGAGGTCGTGCAGGTGCGCGACGAGCGCCAGGCAGCCGGTGAACGACAGCGCCGCCTCGGGCTCGTCCAGCACGTACAGGCCGGCGCGCAGCATGCGGTTGCCGACGAGCGAGAGGAACGACTCCCCGTGCGACATCTCGTGGAACCGCGGCTCGTGCGGGCTCCCGCCCGGGTTCTCCTCCAGGAACGAGTAGAACGCGTGCATCGTCTCGGCCCGCAGGAAGAAGCCCGACCGCCCCGCTCCCGGGTCGCGCTCGACGTCGAACCACAGGTCGGGCTCCGACGGGCGCGTCGTGTACCCGGACCCGATCGACCCGCCCTCGGGACCCATGCCGCGGCTCACCGCGAGCGCCTCGACGAGCGTCGACTTGCCCGCGCCGTTCTCCCCCACGAGCACCGTCACCGGGCCGAGGTCCCACCCCTCCGCGAGCACCTGACGGACCGCCGGGACCCGCAGGTACCACGCGTCCCCGTCCACCGGGACGCCGGACGGCCGGACGCGGCGCACGGGCAGCGGGCGGTCGAGGCTCACGGCTGATGTGTACCGGGCCCCACCGACACCGTCCAGCGTGTGCGCGGCGCCCGGCCGGGACAGACTCGTGGACGTGAGCGACGACGGCATCCCCGGGCCGGTGGCCGAGCCCGCTGCGACCCCCGACGACACCCGGTTCGACTACGACCTCGTCGTCATCGGCTCCGGACCGGGCGGGCAGAAGGCCGCGATCGCCGCCGCGAAGCTCGGGCGCCGCGTCGCCGTCGTCGAGCGCAAGCACATGATGGGCGGCGTGTCCGTCAACACCGGCACGATCCCCAGCAAGACGCTCCGCGAGGCCGTGCTCTACCTCACGGGCATGGCGCAGCGGGAGATGTACGGCGCGAGCTACCGCGTGAAGAGCGACATCACCATCGAGGACCTGTTCGCCCGCACCCAGCACGTCATCGGGCGCGAGGTCGAGGTCGTGCGCGCGCAGCTGCTGCGCAACCACGTCGACCTGCACTCGGGCGCCGCCGCCTTCGTCGACCCGCACACCGTCGAGGTGACCGACGACGACGGGCGCCGCACCCGGTTCTCGGGGCGGTTCGTCGTCGTCGCGACCGGGTCGCGCCCGCACCGGCCCGACACCGTGCAGTTCGACGAGCGGACCGTCGTGGACTCCGACGGGGTGCTCGCGCTCGACCGGGTGCCCGGGTCGATGGTCGTCGTCGGCGCCGGGATCATCGGCATCGAGTACGCGTCGATGTTCGCCGCGCTGGGCACGCGCGTGACGATCGTCGACAAGCGGCCCACGATGCTGGAGATGTGCGACCCGGAGGTCGTCGAGTCGCTCAAGTTCCACCTGCGGGACCTGTCGGTGTCGTTCCGGCTCGGCGAGGAGGTCGCCGGGGTCGACACCGGCCCGCACGGCACGGTGACGCGCCTCGCGTCCGGCAAGAAGATCGCGGCCGACACCGTCATGTACTCCGCCGGGCGGCAGGGGCAGACGGCCGACCTGAACCTCGCGGCCGCCGGGCTGTCCGCCGACCGGCGCGGACGGATCGAGGTCGACGGCGACTACCGCACCGCCGTCCCGCACGTCTTCGCCGTCGGCGACGTCATCGGGTTCCCCGCGCTCGCGGCGACGTCCATGGACCAGGGGCGGCTCGCCGCGTACCGCGCGTTCGACGAGCCCGCCCGCGAGCTCGCCGCCGTGCAGCCCATCGGCATCTACACGATCCCCGAGATCTCCTACTGCGGCCGCACCGAGGACGAGCTCACGCGCGACTCCGTGCCCTACGAGGTCGGCGTCGCCCGGTACCGCGAGCTCGCGCGCGGGCAGATCGTCGGGGACTCCTACGGGATGCTCAAGCTGCTCGTGCACGTCGACACGCGCGAGCTGCTGGGCGTGCACATCTTCGGGACGTCCGCGACCGACCTCGTGCACATCGGGCAGGCGATCATGGCGTGCGGCGGCACGATCGACTACCTCGTCGACACCGTCCTCAACTACCCGACGCTGTCGGAGGCGTACAAGGTCGCGGCGCTCGACGCGACCAACAAGATCCGCGCGGTCGCCCGGTTCGGCGAGGTCTGACGCTACGGTCCGCGTCAGACCGCGTCACGGCCGGTCAGCCGTGCGTCGAGCTCTCGTACAGGCCCATCTGGTTGCCTTCGGTGTCCTCGAACACCGCCCACCAGGACGTCGGCGAGATCTCCCGCTTCTCCTGCACGACCGAGCCGCCCTGTGCCACGACCGTCGCGAGCGCGTCGTCGATCGAGTCGACCTCGACGTAGGAGCGCGGGACGCGGAGGCTGTCGTCGCGCTGCCCGAACCCGCCGCCGCTGATCTTGTTCGGGGCCTGCCACATCGGGTAGCCCTCGAAGCCCGGCATCTCCTGCGCGTCCCACCCGAACACCGTCCGGTAGAACGCCGTCGCGCGCCCCAGGTCGTCCGCGGGGATGTCGATGTGCGTGATGTCGCCGTGCGCCATGGCACTGCTCCTCGTCGCCGGTGTCGGCCCGTCGTCCGTGCGACGGACCCGGACCCGGCCAGCCTAGGCGCGGCGGGCGGGGCGACGCAGCCCGTGCATGACCGGCCCGCGCGGACCGAGCCGGACCGAGCCGACGTGCGCGAAGCCCCGCGCCTCGTAGAACGCCACGTTGCTGTCCAGCGTCGTGTTGACGTGCGCCGGCAGGTGGTCCGGCACCCCCGCGAGGCCCGCCTCGACCAGTGCGGCACCCAGCCCGAAGCCACGCCGGTCCGCGTCGACCCCCAGGAAGTGCAGCAGCGCGTGCGGCTCGTCCGGCAGCAGCCCGTGCATCGCCGCGAACCCGTCGCGCACCAGCACCACCCGGTCCGCGGGCAGCAGCAGACCCAGCGTCGACGGCCCCGGCAGCGCCGGCCCGCCGTCCGCCCCCACGGCCTCCGTCCCCGGCACCCGCCACGCCGCCGCCCCGACGGCCCGCCGGTCGTCGACCGCGAGCCACGTCGTCCCCGCCAGCACGTACCCCTCGACGCCCGCCCACAGGAACGCCGCGACCGCCGCGGACCGGTCCGCCCGCAGACCGAAGATCCAGTCCATCAGCGGGTCGTGCGCGAGCGCCCGCGCCAGCACCGTGCGCGCCGCGGGGAGGTCCGCCGGCTGCGCGAGCCTGACCTGCGGACCGTCGAGCACCCCGGTCACGCCGTTCGCGTCCTGCGCCACCACCATCGCGCCTCCTCGTGTCACCCGTCCGGCGTCCCGCCCCATCGTGGCGGTCGGGGGTGTCCTCCGTCGCGCGTTTCGGAGATCCCGGGTCCGTCGAGTACCCTTGGCCCGCCTGGAGGATTCGCCTAGTGGCCTATGGCGCACGCTTGGAAAGCGTGTTGGGTGAAAGCCCTCGGGGGTTCGAATCCCCCATCCTCCGCCGCGTCGAAGGGCCGTTCACCGCGAGAACCGGGTGAGCGGCCCTTCGTTCTCTGCGAGGGGGAGAGCCGCCGGAACACGGCGTTCCCGCGGGGTCCGATGAGCCCCACGCCGTCGGGCGTGAACGCGCAGATCCCACTCAGGCTGGTCGACGGTCGGCTCTACACCTCGAATCGTTGGAGGTTGCTCGTGCACGTGCCACCTTGGACCGTTCTCCTCGGGGAGCTGGGGATCGTCACGACCCAGCTCAACCGCCTGGCCCCCGCCGTGTACCCGCTGTCCGCACCGCGCCTGGGTGCCGACGAGCAGGCACTCGCCGACGCCGAGTCGAGGTTGGGCCGGCCGATCGATCCGCAGCTGCGCCAGTTCCTGAGCCAAGCAGATGGCTGGCCCGGTGCGTTCCTCGACGGCGACGTCCTCGGCATCAGGGATCTCGGCCAAGGGCCACTCTGGGAGAGGGCGAGGCGCGCACTGGACCTCGTGTACGAGTACGCCCCGGTGGATGACCTCCCCGAGCGAGCCGCACTGCTACCGCTCTTCGTCGCGCCCCACCAGCACGATGTCATGGCCGTGCGAGTCGACGGACCGACCGAAGACGGAGGACACGAAGTCCTCTGGTTCGCGAACGAGCTCGTGGACCGATGGCCCAACGTTCAGCAATGGTGGCTGGCCTGCACCGAGATGGCGCGACAGACGCTGGCCTACGCGTCCGCCGCAGAACGACCTCGCGAGTAGGTGACACCTGACATGGACAGCGCGGCCTCGTTCCGGCATACGCCCCCGACCCGCGCCGGGGCGTCGTGGCAGCGCCACACCCGAGGCACCTCGGCGCGGCGTGTGCACGAGGCGGTCCTCGCTGTGCTCGTGCTCGGGCCGGAGGCCGTCGACCCACGCCTCTGAGGGCGGGAGATCCACGACGTCAGGCTGGGCGAAGGCGGCTCGCCGCAGGCCGCGACGCGCCGGACGAGTGATCGAGAACCGGTGCCTGGGCTTCCGTCCTGTGCTCGTCCCAGTGCTTCCCGAGCCAGTCGACCTGCTCATCCTTGAGCCTCAACGTCAGCCGCTGGTCGTGGAGTCGTGCGTACTGGGGATAGGCCGCGAGCGTGGGGGCGACGTCCACGCGAAGCGTCGAGGGTCGCACCGCGAGCAACCCGTCGTCGAAGAGCCGATGGATGTCCCGCCGCAGCATGAGGCCACCATGCCGGAAGTGCGTGCCCAGCTGGGCGTACCGGTACAGGTGCCCGGCCTCCAAGACGCGCTCCGGAGCATCGCCCGTGAAGGCGCACACGCTGCCCTGCGACGCCAAGAGCTGGTCGCGGAACTGCTGCTGTCCGCGTCGGACCCGGACGAGCGAGTGGCTGAACCCGTGGGGCGCGTTGACCAGCACGCCGGGGTCGGCGGGCTGCGGCCAGCTGACGTCGATCCGCGCCGACACACGATCGACCGCTCGAACGACGTCCTTCGCGACGAGCGCCTCGCGGAAGGCTGCCCACTCCAGTGGACGCATCGCGTTGATGTCGCCGGCGTTCACGGTGAGCGACCGGATCTCGGTCCCGTCGAGGACGCCCTCCAGTGAGGTCCACGCTGCGTCGTACCGCGCGCGGTACTCGAGCACCTCGACGACGTCCGGGACCGGAGTCAGGAACTCGTGGCGGCACTTCATGCACCGGTATCGCGGCTCCTTCCGTTTGCGGTCGCTGATGCGCGTCGTCGCGCACTCGGGGCAGCGATGCAGCAGCTTCAGGCCCGCCGACGTCTCGATCTCCTCGATGACCGACACGCCGAGCAGGCGGTTCTTGTCCCAGAGCGCGACCGGATCGCCGACCCTGACGTTCGTGTGGTTGGGGACGTTGCTGTCCCAGGAGTAGTACGCGTCGACCATGTCGTCGTAGCCCGCGTTGCCGCCGTGGCCACGGTCGTCCCCGGCGGCCATGAGCAACCAGGCTCGCTGGGGACCGGGATGCTCCATGGGCCACAGCTTGGCACCCGCATGGCTCAGCCGACGGAGAACCGGCCTCCGGCCGGCGTCCCCTTGGGCTCGCGCCGGAGGGGCGCACGCGGCGCACGTGCTCGGGGCCGGGTACTAGTGGGTGCGCCCACGAGCAGCTCGGACGTCCGGGCCCTGACAGTCGTCCACACCGGGTCGCCGACGCCCGGGTGTGCCGCGGGGTCGATCTCGTCGAGCGCCGCCGCGAGCTGGTCCAGGAGTCCGACGACCGTGCGGCTCGCGTCTCGTGCGGTCAGCCCCCAGGAGCGCCCCTCCGCGATCAGGTCGGACGCGGTGATCGCGGCAATGTCGGACGTGCCGTCGACGTCCATCGCGAACCGGCGGCCGGCGTGCGGGTGGTGGCGGTGCATCGCGACGTCGTAGGCAGGTGCGAGCCGGGCCTCGCCGTCTGCCAGGTGCAGGACGGAGATGTTCTTCGCGTGCGCATCCGTGTTGCCGATGGCCACGTTGAACGTCGTCAGCGCGAGGAGGCCGACCGGCCGGACGTCACCCATGTCCGTCAGAGCACGTGCCAGCGCGCGCAACGACGGCATCGTCCGTCCCCACTGGAACTTGCGCTCGGGGTCGTCGGTGTTGAGGCCGAGCAGCTGCGCGCCGTCCTCCTGGTGCACGCGGGTCAGGGTGCCGTCCGCGTGCCAGGTCCGGTCGTAGCGTTCGACGACGATCGTGCGCTTGTCCGCGAACCGGGCGAGGTGCGCATCGACGGTCGTCAGGCCGCACCGGCGGGCCAGGTCGAGCGCGGCCACCTCGGTGTCGATGAGGTCGGCCGTCGGCGAGTCAGCGGGGCGTCCGAGCTTGACGATGTGCGTCGAAGGCGGCCGTCCAGTCGGTGAGGCCCATCCGTCGGGGGTGCGGCGCAGCACGATCTTGGTCTCGAGGCCGGCGATCGACGTGAGCTGGTCGGCCGCGCCGTTGACCCGTGCCTCCTCGAGCAGGTCGGCGATCTGCTGGTCGTCGACCGGCCGCAGCTCGCCTTCGGGTTCGGGGTCGGCACCCTCGGGCACCAGGACGAGCGCGCCGGCCGTGTCCCGCCCGTACACCGCCAGGAACGCCACCGGGTCGTCCGGATCGACCTGTGCGTCGGCGGCGAGGCTCACTCGGGCGCGCCCCTCGGGCAGCAGGCCACGCAGCCACGCGCCCACTCGCGCAGGCGCCGGGGACGTCGTCGAGAGGGGCAGGAGTCCGGACACGACCGTGGCGTTGCGGCCCCACCGATCCAGCGCGTCCGACGTGAACGTCAGCTCGGGCCGCCCGGCCCGCTCCGAGCGCACCTGGGCGACGAGGGTCCCGTAGAGCCACGCGTCCAGCGTCGTCATCGCTCGCGGACCTCGAGGCTCAGGTCCAGACGCGCGAGCAGGGCGAACACCCGGGTGATGTAGAGGTTGGGCTCGCCCGCCTCGATGCGTTGCAGCACACGCCGGTCGAACCCGAGCTCGTCGGCGAGCGCCTCCTGCGACAGGTTCGCGTCGACGCGCGCGTCACGCAGGAACGCGCCCAGGTCCGCAGGAGAGCGCAGGCGCGCCCAGGCGCCGCTGTCGTCGTCCTTCATCTGTCACCACCTCGCGCGTCATTATTGCCGCTTCTCGCAGTAGCGACAATAGTGTCGCCTAGCTGGATTGCGCCAATAATGTCGCGCACCTATTGCCTCACCCGGCCACGGCGCAGCCCGCTTCGCCGTGCGAGCGACTGCCGCCCCGTCGTGTTGTCCTGGCGCGTCGCGTACGGCATCCGGCGAGGTCAGGGGACTGTGCGCTCGACGAGCCTGCGCACTCCGGTGTCGGTGGGCGTCGGTAGCGTCCGCGCATGTCGATCACCCGCCTGCCGTCGCACGTCGGCGACGAGACCTGCTCCGCTGCCGTCGTCGCCGGAGGCCTCGTGTTCCTCGCCCA
>PJUA01000217.1_pt1 | contig 46115 bp, 42 predicted proteins | sample 1512151 | NCBI WGS metagenome assembly PJUA01 (sample SAMN08177678, study PRJNA422409) | Soil metagenome, whole genome shotgun sequencing project. | isolation source: Soil enriched on filter paper: beechwood xylan treatment | place: USA: Madison | collected 2015-01-15
CCGGTGATGGCCAGCGCACCGGCCAGCATGATGAAGATCGCTAGCACCCACGCGAATACGGGGCGATCAATAAAAAACTTTCCCATCTGGCAGCCTCTTAGTTAGCTTTCGGTTGGGCGCTCGGGTCTTGCTTGGCCGGTTGGCCTTGCGCTTGTGCGGGAGCGCCCGCGGGATTCCATTGCACCGGTTTGACCGAAGCGCCCGGGCGAACCTTCTGCAGGCCCTCCACGATCACGCGGTCACCCTCTTTCAGGCCATCCAGGACCTGCCAGTTGTTGCCACGCGCACCGCCCGTCTTGACCGGACGTGGCTCGACCTTGTTCTCGGCATTGACCACCAGCACCGACGAGCCGCCGGCATCACGCATCACAGCCTGTTGCGGCACCAGCAGGGCCTGTTCGTCCACTGCCTGCTCGATCTTGGTCCGCACATAGGTACCCGGCAGCAGCAGACGCTTGGGGTTGGGGAACTCGGCGCGCAGCGAGACCGAACCGGTGCTCTCGTCCACGCTGATGTCGGAGAACAGCAGCTTGCCCGGTTGTTCATAGGCTTGGCCGTTTTCCAGCACCAGGGTCACGCTGGCCTTGTTCTCGCCCACGCTCTTCAACTGGCCCGCCGCCATGGCCTGCTGCAGCTTCAACAGGTCGGCGCTGGACTGGGTGACGTTGACATAGACCGGATCAAGCTGCTGCACCAGCGCCAGCTGGGTGGCATCGCCCTGACCCACCAGTGCACCCTCGGTCACCAGCGCGCGACCGATGCGACCGGAGATGGGCGAGGTCACGGTGGCATAGCCCAGGTTCAGGCTGGCGGTCTGCACGGCAGCCTTGCCGGCGGCCACGTCGGCTTCTGCCTGCTTCTGGGCGGCGACCGCGTTGTCATATTCCTGCTTGGAGACGGCGTTGACTTCCACCAGCGGCTTGTAGCGTTGCGCCGTCAACGAGGTCTGCGTCAGGTTGGCCTGGGCACGTGCCAGTGTGGCTTGTGCGCTTTCCAGGCTGGCCTTGTACTGGGCCGGATCGATCTTGAACAGGACCTGGCCTTCCTTGACCTCGCTGCCTTCCTTGAAGACGCGCTTTTGCACGATACCGGCCACCCGTGCGCGTACTTGCGCCACACGGAAGGCTTCCACCCGGCCCGGCAGTTCATTGGTAATGGCCACGCGTTGCGGGGCGATGGTCACCACCGACACCTCGGCCGGCGGCATCTGGCCGCCTTGGGCGGCGGGTTTCTGTCCGCAGGCGACCAGCGCAGCGGCAATGGCGACGGTCATGGTGAGGCGCGTGAAACGACTGACTGAGCTCATAGATATCTCGCACGAAAGTAAAGTTGAAGCCGCCAGGGCGGCGATGAAACGAATTCGGTAAAACCGGTGATGACGATGATGCTGTGCCTGTCGTCGCCGGCTGAAGTTGGCGGGACGGCAGGATGAGGCATTGTTGCAATGCGAAAAATCCCCCGCCCGCTTCCCGGCCAGGGCGACGAATTTTTGCGAAGGACTTACGACAGGGGCTTGAAGCGGATGCTATTATACATACATTCATGTATGTATGTATTTCTCCAAAACATCACATTAATTTAACAAACTTGTTCGAAACGGCGTAGCTAAATATGAGCGATTCCTTGCATTTTCCTGCAGAAGGCACTCTGATACCGTTTCCGCAGTGTTGAAACCGAGCTCTTCCGCATGGCCCGTCGCGATGAGCGGGTCTCGGCAAGACAAAACAGATGGCCCGATATTGTGTACGACGAATTCTTTCCACTCCATGACAGTTTCTGCTTAAGCTCGATTGTTCAGGTTCAAATAATGTTCACTGAAGATGTGCGCACGCAGCAAAGCTTGCCGATGGATGATTCCGACTGGATGCTCCCCGGAGGTTGCTGAGATGGCCCGTTCCACCAAGGAAGAAGCACTGGAAACGCGCGCCCGCATCCTCGATGCTGCCGAGCAGGTATTCCATGAACGCGGTGTTTCGCAGACCTCGCTGGCCGATGTCGCCAAGGCGGCCGACGTCACGCGGGGCGCGATCTACTGGCATTTCAAGAACAAGAGCGACCTCTTCGACGCCATGTGCGAGCGCGTACGCCTGCCGATGGAGGCCGTGCTGGAAGAGAACGCCAGCCCGCAGGTGGCCGATCCGCTGGGACAGTTCCTGCGCAGCGGCATCTACGTACTGACGATGGCCGCAACCGATGAGCGCTGCCGGCGCGTGTTCGACATCATCTTCAACAAGTGCGAGTTTGCCGACGCGCACGACCCCATCCTGATCCGGCAGCGCGAGTGCCATGTCGACGGCATGTTGCGACTCGAGCAGATCCTCGGCAATGCGGTAGCGCGCGGGCAACTGCCGGCCACGCTGGACATCCGCCTGGCCTGCCTGATGGCCCATGCGACCTTCAGTGGCTTGCTGACGGACTGGTTCTTTTCACCCGAGAGTTTTGACCTGGTCGTGGAAGGTGAACGTGTGCTGGCAGCGTCTTTGTACGCCTTGAAGGCGGCACCTTCACTGCAGAAAGTGCAAGAAGTGAAGGAAGTGGTGAGCTGAGCGAGGTAGGGAAGGGCGACCCGGAGAAGAAGGCGGGCCACCTTGCCGCGCCATGCGATCCGGTCTGACCGGGCCACATGGCGGGAGGGAAGCGTCGACTCAGTAGGTCGGCATGGTCGGATCGACCTGCGCGGCCCAGGCATGTACGCCGCCACTCAGGTTGATGACCTTGGTGAAGCCCTGGCGCTCCAGGAAAGCCGCGACCTGCATGCTGCGGCCGCCATGGTGGCAGATGCACACCACCGGCTGTTCTTCGTCGAGTTCGGAAAAACGGCCGGGAATGGTGTTCATCGGCACCAGTTGCGTACCGGCGATGTGGCAGGTCTGGTGTTCCCAGGGCTCGCGCACATCCAGCAGCAGGGGCGTGGGGCGGTCGGGATCATTGATCCAGGCAGCCAGTTCCGGGGCGGAGATGTGCTCCATGATGCTTTCCTGTCAGGTTCAGAACGTGAAGTGGGAGGGCACCAGCGCTGCATGCAGCGGCTTGGCCATGGTTTCCACGATGTTCACGGTTTCAAAGACATGTTCCGAAGTGCGGGTGATCAGTTGCAGCTCCATCACCGGTGCGGAACCGACGATGGCCAGCAGGCGGCCGCCCACCTTCAGTTGCTTGCCGAAGGCTTCCGGCAGCAGCGGCAGCGAACCGGAAATGACGATCACGTCGTATTCGCCGGCCTTGCCATCGGCGCCGGTCCAGCCCTGGGCGCCGTTACCCAGTTGCACATCCACGTTGGCCACGCCGTAATCGGACAGGTTCTGCTCGGCCAGCGCCTTCAGCTCGGGGGAGATTTCCACGGTGGTCACGTGACGCGCCTTGTGCGCCAGCAGTGCCGCCATGTATCCCGAACCGGCGCCGATTTCCAGCACGTATTCGTGCTTCTTGACGTTGGCTTCCTGCAGCATGCGCGCTTCGATCTTGGGGGCCAGCATGTTTTCACCGCCCGGCAGGGGGATCTCGGTGTCGAAGAAAGCCAGGCTGCGATAGGCGGCCGGGACGAATTCTTCACGCTTGACGACCATCAGCAGGTCCAGCACATCCTGCGCCAGCACATTCCAGGGACGGATTTGCTGTTCGATCATGTTGAAGCGGGCTTGTTCGATATTCATGGCGGTGGCTCGATCTAATCTAATAGCGACGGAAAGGCAGCATTTTATCAAACACCGCCCAGCTAATCAGCCCATCTATGCCGGGAAAAAGTGGCGGGCGGCGCTTCTGTTGCGGGTTTTCCTCAATGCAATGCGAGTATGGGCCTGTTGTTGCGTGCTGAACCCCGGGGGCGGATGCGTAGCGGGCGGCCATCCGTGGCCCGTGCTTCAGGCCCTCAGCCCATTGAGGCAGAGGTCGATCATGTTCTCCAGATAGCTGCGTGGATCGATGGGAGCCACCGCACAGGGGGCCAGTGACTGGTCCCAGAGCATGAGCATGACCACTGGAGCCACGATGACCTTTTTCATCGCTTCTGCATCGATCTGTCTGAACTCCCCGCATGCCATGCCGCGCTCCAGCACGCGGACCACGGTGGCGTCGCCCCGGGCAGTGATTTCTTCATGGTAAAAACGCGCAAGTTCGGGGAAGTTGCCGGATTCGGCCATCATCAGCTTGGCGATGCCCATCACCCCGGAGTGCGAGGCCGCGTCCCACCAGTGCATGATCAGGTCGCGCAGCAGGTCGGCACTGCTGCCGGCGTGGCCGGCGATGCGCGCTTCGGCCTGATCCAGCAGCGGCAGCATATTGGTGCGTACCACCGACTTGAACAGGCTTTCCTTGCTGTCGAAGTAGAGATAGAGGGTGCCCTTGGAAACGCCGGCGCGGGTGGCCACGTCTTCCAGGCGGGTCGCTGCATAGCCGCGTTCCACGAACAATTCCAGGGCCGCCCCCAGCAATTCCTGGGGGCGGTCCTGCTTGCGTCGTTCCCAACGCGGTTCTTTGGATAAGGCAGACATGAGAAGCAAAATGACCGGGACGGGGCACTGTAAGTGGCAAGCCGCGCCGACGTCAAGCCGCTGGCGCAAGCGCGGCACAAGCAGGACGCTTGCAGTGTGACAGCGGTGGCCGCAGGCGGCGATGGACTACAATGCAGGCCCACCGTCCCACCAGGAAGCCCCATGAAGTGCCGAGATGCCTGCGGCGCCTGCTGCATCGCCCCCTCCATCACCAGCCCGATCCCCGGTATGCCCGACGGCAAGCCGGCCAACGTGCCGTGTGTGCAATTGGATCAGGACATGCGTTGCAAGATATTCGGACAGGCCGGGCGACCGGCTTTCTGTGCAGGGCTGCAGCCTTCGGCAGAGATGTGCGGCGACGACCGTAGCCAGGCCATCGCCTGGCTGACGAGACTGGAGGCGCTGACTGCGCCTGCGCCACGAGCTGACGCCGGTAGGCTCGCCCCTAAGTAGTTAGTAGGCTTCCTCGCGCCGCCGTCGTGCTTCATCGCGGATATCTTCGATGAGGCGCCGGGTATCCACCTTTTCCTTGAGGTGGGCGGCATGGGCTTCTCGGCTGATCGGAGCGATGGTCGTCAGCTCCTTCAGATCGGCAGTACTTTCTTCGTGTCGATGATGCACCGCTGCTCCTGATTCGATGGGGAGAGAACTCCCGCGTTGTACCACGGATCAGCCAAGTATAGCGCGATTGAGGTCAAATGACTGCCGATACGGTGCGGATACCGTCCCGATGCCTCCCGATTGCGTTCAGGAAATGTCAGGAAGGAAGCTCAGGGAAAGATTTCCGCCAGCCGCTCGCTGGGACGCACCAGCATCGTTCCCTTGGGCGCGACAACGATAGGGCGGTTGATCAGGACAGGATGTTCCAGCATGGCATCGATCAATTGCTCATCGCTGACCGTGGCCGCATCCAGCCCGAGTTCCTGGTACAGCGCTTCCTTGGTCCGCACCACCTCGCGCACCGGCACGCCCATGGCGGCGATCAGCTGTTTGAGGGTCGCCCGGTCGGGCGGGGTCTTCAGGTATTCGATGATGGTCGGCTCGACGCCGCCGTCCCGCAGCGCCTGCAGCACATTGCGCGAGGTGCCGCAACGCGGGTTGTGATAGATGGTGAAAGCGCTCATGCAGATTCCCGCAGGTAAATGAAAAACCGCATGGTAGCGCGTTATCACCAAAGGAAAACGCGAGTTTTGTCACGTTGCTAAGGTAGAATCCGAATTTGTTGCACTGCACCGACTGCACTTTTTTCAGGTTCGTGCGGTCGAAACGCCGGTTTGCACCGATGCGGGCTTGTCGATGTGCCTTCTTGAGGGTGCAATTGAACGATTCCGGCCATATCGGTACCGATTTCGCTGGCCCGCCTGCGTGATCAGCACCATTTCCCTTCAACTCCTCAGAAAAAGCCACCCCCAGCTACCGTATGGATACCATCCTCGCGCTCAAGGCGCTCATCATGGGCATTGTCGAAGGCCTGACCGAATTCCTTCCCATCTCCTCCACCGGCCACCTGATCCTGGCCAACAGCCTGCTGCAATTCACCGGCCCCTCTTTCTCCAAGGAAAAAGCCGACGTCTTCGAAATCGTGATCCAGGCCGGTGCCATCCTCGCGGTCTGCTGGGAATATCGCGTGCGCATCGCCACTGTCCTCTCCGGCATGTTCACCGACCGCAAGGCGCAACGCCTGGTCATCAACCTGATCATTGCCTTCCTGCCGGCCGCCATCCTGGGCTTTTTGTTCAGTCGCCGTATCAAGGAAGTGCTGTTTAATCCAGTCTCGGTGGCCATCGCCTTCATCGTCGGCGGCCTGATCATCCTGTGGGTGGAACGTCGCAACAAGGATCGCATGAGCATGGCCTCGGCCCGCGTCGAAACCGTGGACGACATGACCCCGCTGGACGCGCTGAAGGTCGGTATCGCCCAGGCCTTCGCCCTGATCCCCGGCACCAGCCGCTCCGGCGCCACCATCATCGGCGGCATGATGTTCGGCCTGTCGCGCAAGGCCGCTACCGAGTTTTCCTTCTTCCTGGCCATCCCGACCCTGTTCGCCGCCACCATCTATTCGCTCTACAAGGAACGCGCGCTGCTGTCGGCGGCCGATGTCCCCCTGTTCACGGTGGGTACGGTTGCCGCCTTCGTCTCCGCCTTCCTGTGCGTACGCTGGCTGCTGCGCTACATCAGCTCGCACGATTTCACGATCTTTGCCTGGTACCGCATCGTCTTCGGCATCATCGTGCTGGTCACCGCCTACACCGGCGTGGTGGCCTGGGTCGAGTAAAACGTACTCGTCAGGACCCTGTCAGCCAGCGCCGCCCCCGGCGCGGTACACTGCAACACCCGCCGTCCTATGGCCTGTTCGCACTCGCAGATTTAGTGTGAACAGGCCCTAGATGCCGGCGGCGTTCACAACTCTCTTTCGCCACCCCCTTCAGAGCACACTCCATGGCCAACGTCTGCAGCGCCGGGCTTGATATCGGCTTTGCCTCCCTGAGCTACGCGCAGATCGGTTTCCTCGGCATCGTCCAGGGCATCACCGAACTGCTCCCCATTTCCTCCACTGCCCACATGCGCATCGTGCCGGCCTTTCTCGGCTGGCATGATCCGGGTTCGGCCTTCTCGGCCGCCATGCAGCTCGCAGCCCTGGCCGCCGTGATCAGCTACTTCCGGCGCGATGTCTCGGCCGTCACCGGCGGCAGCCTGGCGGCCTGGCGCCGTCGCGATTTCAGCGACCCCATGTTCAAGCTGGCCGTGGCCATCATCCTGGCGACCATCCCCATCGGCATTGCCGGCCTGGCGCTATCGCACGTACTCAACGCCTGCGGCTCGCCGCTGCGCAGCCTGTCCGTGATCGGCTGGTCCTGCATCGTCATGGCGCTGCTGCTGGCGCTGTCCGAACTGGTCTGCCGGCATCGCCGCAGCGTCGACCAGATGCGCCTGCGCGACGCCCTTATCGTCGGCCTGGCGCAGGTCGGCGCGCTGATCCCGGGCGTTTCCCGCTCCGGTTCCACGCTCACCGCGGCCCTGTTCCTCAATTTCCGCCGGGAAGAGGCAGCGCGCTTCTCCTTCCTGCTGGGTTTGCCGGCCATCGCCCTGGCGGGCCTCAAGGAACTGGCCGTGCTGCTGCATGCCCACATCCCCCTGGAAGCCTGGGGTGTCCTGCTGTTCGGCCTGGCCGTGGCGAGCGTCTCGGCCTTTGCCGCCATCTGGGGATTGATGAAATTCCTGGAGCGTTTCTCGACCTGGCCCTTCATCATCTATCGAGCCGTACTGGGTGTTTTCCTGTTGTTCGCGGTGTCCCGGGGCTGGCTGCAATAAAATAGCGCCTTCGCTACGCAGCAGCTTCAGGTTTTTCCAATGGTCGATTTCGATTCCCTGCCCGCCGGCGCCACCCAGCAAGAACGCGCATTGCATGTGCTGGAGACGGTGTTCGGTTATTCGTCCTTTCGCGGTCATCAGGGCGAGATCGTCCAGCACGTCGCCGGCGGCGGTGACGCCCTGGTGCTCATGCCCACCGGCGGCGGCAAGTCGCTGTGCTACCAGGTACCGGCCTTGCTGCGCGCCGGCACCGGCGTGGTGGTCTCGCCGCTGATCGCCCTGATGCAGGACCAGGTGGACGCGCTGGCCGAAGTCGGCGTGCGCGCCGCCTTCCTCAATTCCACCCAGAGCTTCGAGGAAGCCATGCAGATCGAGCGCCGCCTGCGCCAGGGCGACCTCGACCTGCTCTACGTCGCCCCCGAGCGGCTGATGACGCCGCGCTGCCTGGAACTGCTCGAATCCTCCCGCATCTCCCTTTTCGCCATCGACGAAGCGCACTGCGTCTCGCAATGGGGCCACGATTTCCGGCCGGAATACATCAAGCTGTCGGTACTGCACGAGCGCTTCCCGCAGGTGCCGCGCATCGCCCTGACGGCGACCGCCGACCAGCAGACCCGCGAAGAAATCATCCACCGCCTGCAACTGGAAGATGCACGCCAGTTCGTCTCTTCCTTCGACCGCCCCAACATCCGCTACCAGATCGTGGAAAAGGCCAACGGTCGCAAGCAGCTGCTGGACTTCATCAAGAGCGAACACCCCGAGGATGCCGGCATTGTCTATTGCCTCTCGCGCAAGAAGGTCGAGGAAACCGCCGAATTCCTGCGTGGCGAAGGCATCAATGCCCTGGCCTACCATGCCGGGATGGACTACGCGCTACGCACCGCCAACCAGGCGCGTTTCCTGCGCGAGGACCGGATCGTGATGGTCGCCACCATCGCCTTCGGCATGGGCATCGACAAGCCCGACGTACGCTTCGTCTGCCACCTGGACCTGCCCAAGAGCGTGGAAGGCTATTACCAGGAGACCGGCCGCGCCGGCCGTGACGGCTTGCCGGCCGACGCCTGGATGGCCTATGGCTTGCAGGACGTGGTGCAGCAGCGCCGCATGATCGACGAATCCGAAGCCGACGACAGTTTCAAACGCGTCCAGAGCACCAAGCTCGATGCCATGCTGTCCCTGTGTGAAACCCTGCACTGCCGGCGCGTGCACCTGCTCGATTACTTCGGCGAGAAGTCCGGCCCCTGCGGCAATTGCGATACCTGTCTCACGCCCCCGGTGTCCTTCGATGCCACCGTCGAGGTGCAGAAGCTGCTGTCCACCGTCTATCGGGTCGACCAGCGCTTCGCGCCAGGTCATGTGATCGAGGTGCTGCGCGGCATCGATGGCGAGCGCGTCAAGCAGTGGCGGCACGACCAGCTCTCCGTCTTCGGCGTCGGCAGTGATCGTGGCGAAGCCGAATGGCGTGCCATCCTGCGCCAGGTCATCGCCCTGGGACTGCTGACGGTGGACGCCGAGAACTACAGCGCCCTCAAGCTCACCGAAGCCGCCCGCCCGGTGCTGCGGGGTGAACAGCAGGTGCAATTGCGCCGTTACCGCAAGCCGGAAAAGGCCAAGCGCAGCTCCCAGCGTTCCGGTTTCGTCGAGACCGATCTCAACACCGAAGAACAGGCGCTCTTCGAAAAACTGCGCTGGTGGCGCGTCGAAACCGCGCGCGCTCACAACGTCCCGGCCTATGTCATCTTCCACGATGCGACCATGCGCGAAATCGCCAAGGCCCGACCGCAATCGCTGGACGACCTGCGCCACGTCACCGGCGTGGGCGAGAAGAAGCTGGAAACCTACGGCGATCAGATCATCGCGTTGATCGCAGAGATGCAGACCTGAGCGGGGCGGGCATGGAACGGGATTGTCGTCGCCATCGGCGCAATCCGCTCCAGTCCGTTCTACGTCAATGCCGCAGGTCGTCTTCATGCAAGGCCTGCCAGCAGGGCACAAACGCCCCACTTCGTGCGTCGTATAATCAGCGCCGACGCGCTTTCTGCCTTCTTTCCGCTGTTCCCATCCGCTGCACTTCCACCTCTGGAGAAATCGTGCGCCCGTTCCGTCTCCCGCTTCTTGTAGCCGCCTTGTCCACCCTGATCGCACTGCCCGCCGCGGCCGACGATCTCAAGATCCTTGCTGCCGGCGCCATTGCACCCGTCGTCCGCACCGTGGCAGCCGACCTTGAGCAGCGCAGCGGCATCCATGTGACAGTGGAAAACGCCACCGCCGGCGTCATGGACAAACGTGTGCGCTCAGGTGCGGCTTTTGATGTGGTCGTCGTGCCAGACGGCGTATTGAATGGCCTGGGCAAGGATGGCTATCTCAACCTGGCAAGCAGCCGCCCGATTGCGCGCGTGGGCATCGCGGTTGCGGTAAAGCAGGGCGCCCCGTCGCCGGCCATCGCCACCGTCGCCCAGTTCAGGAAGGCATTGCTGGACGCGCCCTCGGTAGCGTTGATCGATCCCAAGGCCGGAGGGTCAAGCGGGATCTATCTGGAAAAGCTGTTTGAGAAACTAGGCATCGCCGCCCAGATGCATGCCAAGGAAGTCCTGGTGCCTGGCGGTCTGGTGGCCGAAAAGCTGGTCGATGGCAGCGCCGCGCTGGCACTGCATCAGCAGAGCGAAATCCTGCAGGTCAAAGGCGCCCACCTGGTCGGCCCCTTACCCGCCGCCATCCAGAACTACACCGTCTATGCTGGTGCAGTGGGTGCGCACTCTGCTTCTGCTGTCGCCGCACGGGCCTTTCTGACGATGTTTGCAGAGCCGGCGGCGCGTAAGGCGATTGAGGAGCATGGGTTGTTGCCGGAAGATCGTTGAGAGTGATGAAGGCGACGAACGCCAGAGGAGGCTGATTTGCTTAGGGAAGCTTGCTCTCGTTCTGTTGTGCAATTTTCTAGTGGAACTTCCCCGGAAAACGTCGGGCTTTGGTGAAGAACGTGTTGTAACGCCGTATAACTTGGTCACCAGGTGAGTTGTGAAGAACTGGTGAATCTAACGAACTTCGCGACGTGTATGTTTGTGTTTTCTCAGAGAAAGTATTGCGAGGTGAACCGTAGACCACATGGTCGAAACAAAAAATCTCGCCACAAAGATAGGGCCAGAAGAGGGCGTCGTACTTGTTTTTGGCTCTGTAAAATTTCGGCTGGTGCGGGCTCCCTGAGGGAAAATTTCTGACTGGAAATCAATTTTATTTTTAACTTAACGGAATTAGTTGACTTGTTAAGATTGGCGAATTATCGTCATTCAGCGGTTAGGTTAAAGAACACCAATTGGTGTGATTCGCACCCCAAACTGGAGAGAATAATGAAAAAAAACTTCGGATTTCTGGTTCCCGTAGCACTTGCATCCGCTTCGCTGGCTCCTGTCGCTGCGACCGCCTCTGTGGCTGGCGACAGCAACGAGCAGAGCAGGAGCAATGCGATGACGAGCGTGAGTGCTAAGGACATCGTTCATTATGTGAAGAATGGTGAGGCCCATACGTTGCGGATGGCGCGTAGCAATACGGGACAAGTGTTGGCCTACCATCAGTCCCACTCAAGTCATTCAAGCCACAGCTCCCATTCCAGTCATAGATCTGGTTCTTGAGAAAGTTTAGGACTGGTTCTAATCCATCTATATAGATCGTCTAGGCACAAAGTAAGTGCCTGTTTTCGTTCGCCGTTGCATATCGTGCTGCATATCCACAACTTTTGAAGGTTAGAAATGACTGTCACAACGTTGGAATTTGATGCGGCTGTATATAGCTGCTTAGCCATCGAGAAAGGGTGTTATCGCCTTAGTGATGTGCTTTCGAGCGTCGTGGTGAAAGACAGCAAGAATTATTTGGTTCAAATTACATTTTTAGGAAAAGAAAAAACTCAAGAAGGAATTGAAGCAATTCTATCTCGACTAAAAAATGAAATTCTCGATCAGAATTTAAGAGAGAAAATTAAGATTGAGACCGCAGCGACACGCAACTTGATTTTGGCCTATGCATTTTCTCGTACAGGCCTGATCGCCAACGATTCGGCTGCAATCAATGAGTAAGTTTCAACCAATTACTTTTTTCGAGACAGCGCCGGAGCACAAACCGAATCTCGACTATCGACTTCTCCCGTTCCGCTTCAGTGAGTTAGATCATGCTCGTTATGTACTCACAAATGTTGCGGGTGAATATTTGGTTGCAAATAAAGAAGACGTTCATTCCTTTGCTAACCATACACTTTCGTCGACGTCTTCCACCTACGTCCGCCTACGTTCTCGACATTTTCTCGCGGACAGCCATTCAAAAATGGCGCCGGACCTTCTTGCGATAAAACTGCGTACCCGCAGCGAAAGGCTAGCTGATTTCACCAGCTTACATATTTTCGTTGTCACTCTTCGCTGCGAGCACTCCTGCCCATATTGCCAAGTGTCCCGCCAGTCTGAAGATAAAGATACATTCGACATGAGCATCACTCATGCTAATGCGTCAATTTCGCTCGCTATGCGGTCTCCTGCTAAAAATCTCAAGATTGAATTTCAAGGCGGTGAATCACTATTAAATTTCGAATTGATTCAGCACATCGTAATTCAGGCAAAACGCTTGAACGAAAATGCTGCAGATCCCAAAAATTTAGGATTTGTGATTGCGACAAATCTGGCGCTTATTACCGATGACATACTCTCCTTCTGCAGACTGCATGACATAGCTATTTCAACCTCGCTCGATGGTCCGAAAGATTTACACAACAAGAATAGACCTCGTCCGGGGCAAGATAGTTACGACCGGGTTATAGCGGGAATTGATCGCGCCAGAAGTTACCTGGGACGCGAAAAGGTCGCTGCACTCATGACGACGACTGAAGCGGGGCTTCACCAGGTCGAGGCGATCATTGATGAATACATAGATAGAAACTTCACCGGCATATTTCTGCGTCCGCTTTCTCCTTACGGTTTTGCCATTAAAACCAAGTCCTATCGGGCCTACAACACACAACGGTGGCTTGATTTTTATATCCAGGGCTTGGAGTACATCATTGATCTGAACCGACAAGGCATCGAGTTTCGTGAGCATTATGCAGCTACCATTCTTACAAAGATGTTGACGAGCTCAGACCCTGGCTACGTTGATCTTATGAATCCTGCAGGCATCGCGATCGGGGCTGTTGTCTATAACTATGATGGATCTGTCTATGCTTCCGATGAGTCTCGCATGCTTGCGGAGATGGGCGATCTGAAATTCAGACTTGGGCATGTTCTCAACAATACTTACGAAGAGATATTTTTGAATGAAACTCTCTTGGAGGCACTAGAAGATAGTTTTTCTCAGAGCGTCCCAATGTGCGCCGACTGCGCGTTTGAGCCGTTTTGCGGGTCTGATCCAGTTTTTCATTGGGGGCAATACGGAGATATAGTCGGGCGCAAAACGGAGTCCGATTTCTGTCAGAGAAATATGAGTATCTTCAAATACCTGATAGACAAGATGGAGTCAGACAGATTTGTACGGACGCTCTTTTTAAAGTGGGCTAACTGACTATGCTCAAACTACGGGGGAAAGTTCGAGCCTTCAATAAGACTTGGTTTGAGCCCAAGTTGCTGACTGTTACATCCAATTCAGATTTGCCAAATGTACTACGCAAAAAGTATGTCTTGCTCCGAGATAAATGGATGGCGCCTTGCCAGGGATTCGCGGCGACGATTATTAGAAATCAGTCGGTCAACGATCTCGATACAGTTGGGCTCGGCGAGAACATCTATCTAGTAGGTGGTGACTACGACTATCTTTCAGATGGCGATGTTGTGCGACTAAATCCGAATACAGATTACATAAGTTCGCTATATCGACGCGCTTCAAATCACAATACAATTTTGCTGACAGAGCGATGCAATAATTATTGCCTAATGTGCTCTCAGCCACCGAAAGACGTTGACGATAACTGGCTTATTGAAGAAGCATTCCAGCTAATAAATTTGCTGCCGACGACGACCCATTCACTGGGTTTTTCCGGTGGAGAACCTACTCTATATGGAACGCGTTTCATTGAATTGATGCGGCACGCGAAAAACTACCTGCCAACGACTTCACTTGATGTTTTATCAAATGGACGCAGCTTTAAAGATGAAGCATTCGCCCAGGCCTTAGGACGTGTCGAACACCCGGACTTGATGATTGGTATACCTATCTACTCGGATGACCCCGTGCGCCATGACTATGTGGTTCAAGCAAAAGGAGCATTCGACGAAACAATTCAAGGTATTTTGAACTTGAAGCGTTTCGGACAAAAAGTCGAAATTCGTATTGTGATTCACAAGGAAACGCTACCAAGATTGGTAGAAACCTGCGAATTTATCGTTAGAAATTTATTGTTTGTTGATCATGTCGCTCTTATGGGGCTTGAAATTACTGGCTTTACTCGCGCCAATCTCGACCTGTTATGGGTGGACGCGTATGAATACCGCGAAGTGCTCAGTGAGGCAGTATCTGTGCTTGTCAGCTACGGCGTTAACGCATCTGTCTATAACCATCAACTATGTACGATCAATTCTGACGTTTTTCCGATTTACCGAAAATCGATCTCAGATTGGAAAAACGAATACATTGGGAAATGCGAACTTTGCAGACGAAAAACAGACTGCGGCGGCTTTTTTTCATCGGCGGTTCAATATCGTTACAGTGACCACATAACGCCATTCTGAGATTTTAGTTTCGTAAAATTTAGACAAAATAATTTATAGAAAAGGAAAAGGGGAATGGACTTTATTGATCAGCTGAGAGCCTTAGCCTCTCGCATTGAAAACACCAAAGGGCTCGTTCACACTGAGGAGGCGACGAAAAATGCGATGGTGATGCCGTTCATCCATGCGTTGGGCTACAACGTCTTCGACCCGCTTGAGGTTACGCCAGAACTTACCGCCGATATCGGAACGAAGAAAGGGGAAAAAGTTGACTACGCAATTTTGCTGGACACAAAACCGATTATTCTTTTCGAATGTAAAAAATCAGGCGGTGATCTGAGTATTAATCATGCATCGCAGCTTTTTCGTTATTTCCACGTTACGGAAGCCCGGTTTGGGGTGCTCACAAACGGACTTACATACAGGTTTTTCACTGATCTTGAAAAACCTAACAAAATGGATGAAAAACCCTTTCTTGAATTCAATATCCTTGATTTCAAAGATCAGGATGTAGAGGAATTAAAGAAATTCACGAAATCAGCTTTTAACGTAGATGAGATTCTTACTACCGCAAATGAGCTGAAATACACCCGCTCCATTCAAAACGTTTTAGCCGAGTGGCTAAACAACCCATCCGAAGAATTTGTCAAACTTGTATCCGGAGATCTTCTAGCAGGAAAGCGTTTCACCTCTACGGTCAAGGATCAGTTCTCAAATATAACGCGAAGAGCGTTTCAGCAACTTATAAGTGATCGGATTAACGAGCGCTTAAAAGTTGCAATGACTCCGGAATCTAGCTTAAAAAATGACGACACCCTATTGCAACCTCAAAACTTAGACGTAGATAATTCTGAAATTATTACGACGGAAGAAGAGATAGAAGGATTCCATGTTGTCAGGGCTATTTTGCGGGAGATCATGGACCCGAGAAGGGTTGTCATGCGTGATGCACAGTCCTATTGCGCTATATTGTTTGATGACAATAATCGAAAGCCCATTTGTCGCCTGAGATTTAACAATCTATCAAAACTGACGCTGGGAATATTCACGCAAAGGGAAGAAGAAAAAATTCCCTTAGTAGATATTTCAGATATCTACAAATACGCTGAGCAGCTGAAAGCGACTGCGCTTTCATATCTGGACGCTAGCGGAACAATAAAGTCCTAGAGCGAAAATACTTAAACACCCGCTTAAATTTTTTTCGCCGTCATTCAGCTTCTGGCCGAATTCGGGTTTGTGATTGCGCAGCTTATGGCCTTAGATGTCGTTGTAACTCGAAGGATTTTAAGAACTGAGATTTAGGAATTTTCTGAAGCTCAAATATCTAAAAAATTAAATTCTAAGTTTCATGAAAAAAATAAAAATCGTGCTGTCGGTAATTTTCCTTTCGGTGTGGGCTAACGCATTAGCTGATGGTTTTCCTGCAACCTTAGCTTATAGAAAAGCGATGACAGGCCCAGGGTATGTCCTGATAATTAATACCACTATCAAGCAGGACATACCTGCAGCGCTAACTGTAAAAAGTACTGCGATGGGTACGGAGAAGAGATACAGCATCAATTTATCATCACGTCACGCCAACGAATTTGGTCATTTAGAGGGCGTTCCTGTGTACCCAGGTGATGAAATCACGTTGGAAAATAATTACTATGAAGCGCTTAGGGTATTAGTCCCCAGATAGGCCACCTTTCGGTCTGCCTAATTTGTAAATCCAGACATCTGAGCACCAGCGCTTAAATGCTGAAGCATGCGACCATTACAGAGCCGATATCACTGAGCATTCTCCCAGTTCACAAAACACCCCAAATCCCGCGTAAAATGCCGGTTCCGCGGGTGTAGCTCAATGGTAGAGCAGAAGCTTCCCAAGCTTAAGACGAGGGTTCGATCCCCTTCACCCGCTCCATACCGCATGCGGCCTGCCGCCGGAAGCCTCCGGCACAAGAGGGGTTCAGGGCCGCGCTTCACCGATTCACGAGTCATCCATGTCTGAGAACAAATCCGGCAAGCCGCTTTTCTATGATCCGAGCGAGCGCCGCATCCGCAGCTTCGTCACGCGCACCGGGCGCGTCTCCAATGCACAGGGGCGTGCGCTGGAAGAACTGGGCCCCAGGTTCATGCTGCCCTATGCCAAGGAAGCCCTGGATCTGCAGGCCGCTTTCGGCCGCTCGGCGCCGACCGTGCTGGAGATCGGCTTCGGTATGGGCGAGACCAGCGCCAAGATCGCCGCATTGATGCCGGAAAAGAATTTCATCGGCGTGGAAGTGCATACGCCCGGCGTGGGCAGCTACCTGAAGCTGGCCGGTGAAGGCAACCTGGATAACGTGCGCATCATCCAGCACGACGCCGTGGAAGTGCTCAACAACATGATCGTGCCAGGCGCCCTGGCGGGCGTGCACGTGTTCTTCCCCGATCCCTGGCACAAGGCGCGCCACAACAAGCGCCGCCTGATCCAGGCGCCGCTGGTGCAGCTGCTGAGCTCGCGCCTGGCCGTGGGCGGTTACATCCACTGCGCCACCGACTGGGAAGACTATGCGATCCAGATGCTGGAAGTGCTGGGTGCGGAGCCGACGCTGAAGAACACCTCCACCGATCCCTCGGGCTATGCACCGCGTCCGGATTATCGTCCCACCACCAAGTTCGAGAACCGCGGTCTGCGTCTGGGGCATGGGGTTTGGGACCTGGTGTTTGAAAAAGTGGCGTAAGCGGCTTGAGCCCGGCACCGCAGGTCCGGAAGTCAAAATGAAAAGGCATGTCGAGATTCGACATGCCTTTTTTCCTTGGAGCGCCAGCCGCTCGCTACTTAGCCGTCCTTGTTGATCCGTGTGATCAAGGCCTCCAGCACCTCTTCTGCACGCTCGTTGTCCACCTGGCAGGTGCCGGCATTCTCGTGTCCGCCACCGCCGTATTCCAGCATCAGCGCACCGATATTGGTCTTGGCGCTGCGGTTGAGGATGGACTTGCCGGTGGCGAAGACGGTGTTCTGATTCTTCAGGCCCCACAGCACGTGGATGGAAATGTTGGTCTGCGGGAACAGGGCGTAGATGATGAAGCGGTTGCCGGCGAAGATGGTCTCTTCCTTGCGCAGGTCCAGCACGACCAGGTTCTTGTGTATCGTGGCGCAGCGGCGGATCTGCTCCTTGCATTTCTCGGCATGTTCGAAATACAGCTCGCGACGTTCCTTGACGTCCGGCGAGTCCATGATCTGATCGATGGTGTGCGTCTTGCACAGCTCGATCAGGTCCATCATCAGGTTGTAGTTGGAGATGCGGAAATCGCGGAAGCGCCCCAGGCCGGTGCGCGCGTCCATCAGGAAGTTCAGCAGGTCCCAGCCTTGCGGATTGAGCACTTCCTCCTCGTTGAAGCGGGCGGAGTCGCCCTTGTCGACGGCGGCCATCATGTCGGCCCATGCCGCCGGGAAAGTCTTGTCGCCACCGTAGTAGTCATACACCACGCGCGCAGCCGACGGCGCCTCCGGATGGATCACGTGGTTCTTGCGTTCACCGGTGTTGCGGATGGTTTCTGACAGATGGTGATCGAAGGCCAGATGCACGCCCGCGACGAAGGGCAGGTTGGTGGTGATGTCGTTGTCGCTGATGGCGATCTTGCCATCCTGCATGTCCTTGGGGTGGACGAACAGGATCTCGTTGATCATGTCCAGATGCTTCAACAAGACTGCACAGACCAGACCATCGAAGTCGCTGCGCGTGACGAGACGATATTTCTTTGCTTCCGACATGGTGACACCCCCCTCCATTGATGAAATTGACCCGGTGTGTTCATCGCCTGATCATGGTTTGCTGGCTTGCCCATGGATCATCCCTTTGCGATGCAAAAGTCCATGTTACCTCGTTACCCTGGAGCCAGGCGGGAATTCTTGCGGCCCTCGCTGACCCCGTGCGGCGGCCCGGGCCGGCATCAGTCGCGCACCTTGCCGCGCATCGATTTGATCTCGCCGCGCTGTGTCTTGCTCTGCAGACGTTTCCGCTGGGAACTACGGGTCGGGCGGGTCGGGCGGCGCGGCACCGGTACTGCCGCGGCCAGGGCCAGCATTTCCTGGAGGCGCTGCAAGGCTTCCGCCTTGTTCTTTTCCTGGCTGCGATGTGTCTGTGCCTTGATGATGATGACGCCATCCTTGCTGATGCGCTGGTCCGACCATGTCAGCAGACGTTGCTTGATCTCATCCGGCAAGGACGAGGCGTGGATGTCAAAGCGCAGGTGGATCGCGCTCGATACCTTGTTGACGTTCTGTCCGCCAGCGCCTTGGGCGCGGATAGCCGTCAGTTCGACTTCTTCCTCGGGGATCAGCGGGATGGAAATGGTCAAGCCCTCTGTTGATATTCAGGCTGTCTGCAGGCCGGCATCGAGCATGATCTCGATGCGTTCCTTGCCTTTGCCGGTGTTCTTGCGCTTGAGCCGAATCTGGCCCACTTCGGCCGTGGTGCGCGGGTGCGTGCCGCCGCAGGCCATGCGCGCGAAGCCTTCGACTTCCCAATAGCGACGCCCGGCCTGTTCATCGCTGAAGGCGGTGACGATAGGCAATCCCGCTGCGACCAGCCGTTGCGTGGCGGCCTCGATTTCCCCGAACAGCGGCGCCAGGCTGGTCTCGCTGGCAAAATCCACGCGCGCCTTGTCCGCTGAGATATGGGCGCCGATGCGTTCGATCCCGGGGCGCAACTGGTACACCAGCTGCAATACCATCTCGGCGGCGAAATGCAGGCGCATCAGGCGGTACCGGCGCTCCCAGTCGATATGCATCTTCACTGCATCGCCGACCTGCAATCCATGCCCGGCCGGCAGCGTGTAGACGATCGACATGTCGCGCTTTTCCGCCGTGAGGACAGGGTGGCCGCCGAGTGTGCCGGCGTCGCTCTCCTGTCCGCCGGAGAAGGCGAAGAAGATGGTGTCGGCCACTTGCACCTGATCGCCATCGAGGTGGGTGATCACGGTATCAAGTTCGGTCTGGTAGGGCGCCGACCAGAAGATCTTGTGCGTCATGGAATGCGTTCGCAAGGGATAAGAGGGTGTGCCAATGTCGGCAGCCGCCGATTCTACGCCGGAAGTGCTGGCCGGCCCAGGCCTGCCTGCGGCTCAGGCCGGCGGGGGCGCCAGCAATGCTTCGATGCCTGCGATGTCGACCTCGTCGCGTTGCGCCGGTCGCAGCATGTCATCGGCATAGTTCTGCCACAGCCGGCTGCGCAGGAAATAGCGGAACAAATCCGCATCCAGATGGCGGTCGCGGCACATGAAGGCCATGATGCGCAGCGATTCCGACAAGGTCTTGGCGGGCTTGTAGGGACGATCGGCCGCGGTCAGCGCTTCGAACACATCGGCCAGCGCCATCACGCGGTCCTGCAAGGGCAGATCGCCCGCCAGCAGGCCACGTGGGTAGCCGGTGCCGTCCATTTTCTCGTGATGGTTGGCGGCCGTGTCGGGCACGCTCTTGAGCGAATCGGGCCAGGGCAGGCTCTTGAGCATCACCAGGGTTTGCACGATGTGGTTATTGATGGCGAAGCGGTCTTCCTCGGTCAGGGTGCCGCGCCGCACCGTCAGGTTGTGCAGTTCGCCCATGTTCTGCCGATAGCGCGGCAGCTTCATGTTGAAGCCCAGTGTGTTGCGCGGGTCATCGCGTTCGACCGCCGGACGATGTTCCTCATCCCACGCCACCATGTGTTCCGGCCGATCGGCCAGCAACTGCTCGGTCTGCGGCAATGCCGGGGCCGGCTGGCCGCCACGCGCTGCTGCCAGGCGCCGGGCTTCTTCATCGGCCAGTCCGAGGCTGTCGTCGAAGTGACGTTGCCAGGTCTGCGCGGCAATCTGGCGCAACTGTGCGATGGCCTGTTCCGACATCGCCTCGCCCCCCACATTGCATTGCGCGACAAAGGCGAAATCCTCGTGCAGCCGCTTGCGCCTTTCTTCAAGCCGCAGCCGCAGCGCCTCGGCCTGTGCCGGTGCCAGCGCAGGCAGGTACTGGTGCAGGAGCTCCAGTTCGGCATCGCGCCACAGGACCTCGAAGCGCATCCGCACTTCGTGGATACGGTTGTGGATCACTTCCAGCTTGGTGGCCTTGTCCACGATGTGCTCGGGACTGGTGACCTTGCCGCAATCGTGCAGCAGCGCGGCCAGCCGGAAGGCGTAGCGCTGGTCCTCGTTGAGGCTGAAGTCGGCGTAGCGACCGTCGCGCTCCTGTTCCAGGCTCTCCACCAGCATGATGGCCAGGTGCGGCACGCGTTCGCAGTGGCCACCGGTATAGGGGCTCTTGGCATCGATGGCGTCGGCCATCAGGCGGATCAGGGATTCCAGTAGGGCCTTCTGTCCGGCGATCAGCTGGCGCGTCTCGATGGCCACGGCCAGCATGCCCGACAGCCTGCGCGCAAAGGCCAGGAAGCGCGGATCCTCATGCGCGCTGTCGTGCGCATGCATCAGCACCAGCAGCCCTTCCAGCGAACCGTTGCGGCCGCGCAGGTCCAGTTCCACGCGCAGGCGGTTGTCGTCGGTTTCGCGGGCCGTGTCGGCGGCGGGGCCGTGTTCCTCGTAGGCCATGGTATCGGTCAGCCCGCATTGCTGCCCGTAGGCGGCCGCACGTTGCATCTGCCGGCTCTCGCGCTGCCACAGGTAGACCGCGCCACCATCGCAGCGGGTGGCCTGGACGAATTTCTCCAGCACCTGCTGCAGCATTTCTTCAACATGGATTTCCGTGCTGAGGATGGCACTGATGTCGAGGAAGGCTTCCACCGTCAGGCTGACGTGGTCCACCATCTGGGTCAGCATATTGACTTCGCGCAGCGCGCTGCGTTTGCGGTCCTGGGTACGGAAGTCGAAGCGCGACATGCGCCCGGCCTGCAGCGCCAGCCGTTCCATGCTGCGCCCGATGGCACGCCCCGCCCACCAGCCCAGCGGCAGGAAGGCGATCACCAGCAGCAGCGCCACCAGTACCAGGGTCTTGCGATTGCGATCCAGTTGACCCAGCAGTTCGTCGCCGGGCGCGGCAATCAGCAGATTGAGGGTGTGGCCATCGATGACGTTGAAGGGCAGGGACAGGCCCAGCCATTCCCTGCCGTTGACATCGTAGAGGGCGCGCTGCTCGCCCGCCCTGGACTTGGCCGACAACAGCGACAGGCTCGACACGTCCAGTTCGGCCAGGCTGCGGAAGCGGAAGTTGTCGCCGTCCTGCTCCAGTACCCGACCCATGTCACCGTAGGCGATCACCTTGTCGTTCTCATCCACCAGCGCCAGTTCGCTGTGGGGCGTCAGGCGCAGATTGCCCAGGCTGGCCGCCAGGTCATCGAGCGTCATGTCGATGGCCACCACCGCGTCGCTGTTACGGGCGCGCTGCGACAGGCTGATGCCGATCTGGCGCGTGGTAAAGAACACGTAGGGCGCCGAAATCGCCGGTGCCAGCGAACGGTCCGCGCTGGCGTACCAGGGGCGGGTGCGGGGATCGAAACGGTAAGCGGGTTGGTCTTCCAGGGCCAGCAGTTTCAGCTCGGCACTATAGAAACGGTATTGGCCCTTCTGCTGGCCGGCGGCATTGACGGTGATGGTCTGCACCAGGAAAGCGGTTGCCGCCGGTGCGGCAAAGAACTCGCGCTGCTCGGCGCCGCGTAGCGCCCGCACCAGCAGGAAGTCGCCATTGGGATAGCCCACATAGACCGCCGAGACCAGCGGGTTGGCGACCATGTCGATGGAGAAGGCGGCAATGCGCGTGAGACGTTCGTCCAGTGTGCCGGCCTGCGTGATGGGATCGAATGCCAGCTGGCGCAGCGTGGCCACGGCAGGGTCGATGATGCGGCGCGAGCGTTCCGTCATGATGCGCCCGGCGTCCTCGGCCGAGCGTTCGGCCATGTCCAGCAGGACCTGACGCGCGCCCCACCAGCCCACCGACACCAGCACCACCGCCAGCAGGATCATGCCGGCCATCACCAGCGCTGAAATACCAAAGCGCACCGGCAGGCCCGGCAGGCTGGCATCGTCGTCGCCCGTATCGGGCAAAGGGCGTTCGGGAAGGGGCATTGAGCACGCAGGGACTGGTGACATGCAGCGAAACCCGCGATGCCGTTTGCAGCGCCATGCACAGGCGCAAACGGGACACGGCCATGCGACTGAATATACCGGAATTACGTTGGAGTCGCATAAAGTGGTTAAGCGGTTTTTCTTCCCCCTGATCGCCGTTTCGATTTACCGCGTAAGACGACGGGATGTCGCTGAGGGGATGCGGCGTGACAGCGCCTCGTTTTCCATAAAAACCACACATTTGTTGACAAGGAGAGGCAATTTGCTGCAAGTCGTGTACAATGTTGGTTGTACTTGCATCAAGTTGTATTCTTGTTGGTTCCAATTCCGCCTGACTGTCGTTCCCTCCTCGGTCGTTCTGTTTTCTTTCCTTCGGTTTCAGTTCTTGGTCTCAAGTGCCTTGCAGGCATGTTGCCTTCATTCGTCCCAAACTTTTCCAAAGGAATAAACATGAGCACTCAAACCGGCGTAGTCAAATGGTTCAACGATGCCAAGGGCTTCGGCTTCATCACTCCTGATGCCGGCGGCGCCGACGTCTTCGCGCACTTCCAGGACATCCAGTCCAATGGCTTCCGCAGCCTGTCGGAAAACCAGCGCGTGTCGTTCGACCGCGGTGTCGGCCCCAAGGGTGAAAAGGCCACCAACATCAAGGTCATCTAAGACCTCGATCTTCGCGCAAGCGAACCCGAACATCCCCGCTGCCCGCGCCTGAACGCCAAGGTATTCCATACGTTCCGATGGCCAGGCCGGCAGCACCAAGCGGCATCACCTCACTCCGGACGAGGGCTTCCTCGGAGCGGCACCTGGCAGATAGTCAGGGCCGATCCCGATCCGGAAGAGGGGATGCCAGCCCTTCCTGCATCAGTCGCGCGGCGTTTCGTTGCGCTCAGGATGCACAGGGCGCGGCCGGCGATCGCCAGTGGCCAGCCCCATGTGGCCGTGCAGATAGCGCGGGCATGTGGCAGGTACAGCAAATCGTCCGCCGATCACGGGCTGGTCCCGTGGAGCAAATAGTTAATTAATCGCTCGTAGATGGAGTGACTGGACCGCCGATCCCTGAGATCTGCCGGGACCAGGACAAGACGAACACCTGGAGCAGGACCGCACCGGACAGATAGGCCGGGCAGGTCGGATCGGCGACACCTTGCAGATAGCCTGGGTCGCGGTGAATCCAGCGTTAATCAATGAACGGCCCGCCTCATCCGAGGCGGGCTTTTTGCGTTCTGGGGCGTGGTGGGCGGCGCGGAACTCAGTCGAAGCCGCGCACCCGTTCCTTGTCCATGCGTGGCAATTCCCAATGGAAGCGGATGGCCAGCAGGCGTACCGAAAAGCCCAGCAGCAGCGAGCTCAGGGTGGCGATGCGGCTGTCGATCTGCAGATGCAGGATCAGCACATACAGGGCGCCGGTCAGCAGCGATACGCTGGCGTAGATCTCGCGTCGCAGCACCAGCGGGATTTCGTTGCACAGCACATCGCGCAGCAGGCCACCGAATACGCCGGTGACCATCCCCAGCATGACCACGATGGCGGGATGGAAGTTGTCGAAGCTGCGGGCGATGTCGCAGCCGATGATGGTGAAGGCCACCAGCCCCAGCGCATCCACCACCAGGAAGGCCGACTTGAAGTGATGCAGCGCGCGCGCCGCGACTGCCGCCACGATGGCCGCGCAGATGGTGAAGGCCAGGTATTCCGGATGCGCCACCCAGCCCAGCGGATAGTGACCGATCAGGATGTCGCGCACGGTGCCGCCACCGAGCGCGGCGACCGTACCGATGAGGCAGATACCGAAGATATCCATATCCTTGCGGATACCCATGAGGGCGCCGGAGACGGCTTCGGCGCAGATGGCGATCAGGTAGATGGTGTACAGCAGCATGGCAGGGTCCGGGCGAGCCGAAGAAGTCGGATTGCCCGGATTATTGCATGTCGCCCTGCGGACCGCGATGGCCGGATATGCATTCCATCACGCAATGCCAACGCGACCGTCACCACCATGGGTGATGCGCCCGCGAGAAACGGACCGCTCAGGCCGAGGTATCGATGATGTTGCCGATCGCCTTGATACCCGAGCTGACGCTATCGGCCACCGCATGCGCAGCCGAGGAGACGGCGTCGGCAGTGGTGTCGTAGGCGCTTTCGATGTCGTCGCCCACTTCCACGGCGACCTTCTTGATCGGTGCGATGACGGTGTTGTAGAAGCCGCTGTTGCCGGAGGAAACGGAAGATACGCTCATGTGAAACTCCCTTGTGATGAGATCGAAGGCACCCGGCAGATTGCATCGATATCGTCAGCGATACCGGAGACCACCGGGCGGGAGTTCATCATAAGCAAGCGCGACAGCCGTGCAAAGGTGCCACCCCCTGCCATGCGCGTAAAGATATGCAATGCTGTGTAAAGCCAGCTTCCTCGCTGCGGTTTTATTGCGCCAGCATCAGGCCCGGGTCCTGCGTGCGCGATGGCCGCCGTGCCACCGATGCCCCGGCGCGTGTAGCGCCGTGGCTGATCTTGAAGACCGACATGGCCTGGCTCAGCTTGACCGCCTGGTCGCGCAGGTTTTCGGCGGCAGCCGCGGCCTGCTCCACCAGCGCCGCATTCTGCTGCGTGGTTTCGTCGATGGCATTGACGGCCTGGTTCAGTTGTTCGATGCCGCCGCTCTGCTCATTGCTGGCCACCGTGATCTCGGCCATGGTCACCGCCATGTTTTCCACTGCACCGCCGAGGTCACCCATGGCTTGCGCGGTCTCCCGCACCAGCTGGTTGCCGCTCTCCACCTTGGCGCGGGAGTCGTCGATCAGCCCCTTGATGTCCTTGGCGGCCGAGGCCGAACGCTGCGCCAGCGTGCGCACTTCCGACGCCACCACGGCAAAGCCGCGGCCCTGTTCGCCGGCGCGGGCTGCCTCGACGGCCGCGTTCAGCGCCAGGATGTTGGTCTGGAAGGAAATGCCGTCGATGAGCCCGATGATGTCGACGATCTTGTGCGAGGCCGTATCGATCTCTTCCATGGTCTTGCCCATGCGCTGCACCGACTGGCTGCCACGCTGGGCAATGGAGGAGGCCGACTGCGCCTGGCGGTCGGCATTGGCGGCGGAGTCGGCGTTCTGGCGCACGGTGGCGGCGAACTGCTCGACGCTGGAGGCGGTTTCTTCCAGCGCCGAGGCCTGCGATTCGGTGCGCCCGGACAGATCCATGTTGCCGCTGGCGATCTCGCCGGTGGAGATGGTCATCGATTCCACATTGCGTCGCACGTCGCCGATGATGGCGCGCAGGTTGACGTTGAGTTGCTGCAAGGCCTGCAGCAGCAAGCCCATGTCGCCGCGTGCCGCGGTATCGATATGCAGGTCGAGGTCGCCACCGGCCAGACCATGCACGGCCCGGATGGCCCGCTGCAGCGGTGCCACGATGCTCGCGTGCAGCAGCGCCCACGAACCCAATAGCAGGATGGCGCCCAGCGCCGTCCCCAGCCACACCGCGTAAGGGCTGCCGCCAGCGCGTTGCACGGCGGCCCCGGCAACGACGCCGCCCAGCAGGAACATCAATGTCAGCACGCTCATGGTCCAACCCAGCCGTCGCGCCACCGACAGGTCACGCAGACCCTGCAGCCATCCCAGCAGGCCGGTACGGACCACGGCGCCACGATGGATACGCACGCCACGCGCCTGACCGGCGACAAAGCGTCGATACGCGGTATCGGCGGTCTGCACCTGCTCCCGCGAAGGGCGGGTACGCACCGACATGTAGCCGACGGCGCGGCCGTTTTCACGTACCGGCGTCACGTTGGCCTGTACCCAGTAGAAGTCACCGTTCTTGCAGCGGTTCTTGACCAACCCGTTCCAGGGCAGCCCGGCCTTGAGCGTGGTCCACATGTCGGCAAAGGCTTCGCGCGGCATTTCCGGATGGCGCACGATATTCTGCGGCGCGCCGATCAGCTCGGCCTCCTCGAAGCCGCTGATTTCCACGAAGTAAGGATTGACGTAGAGGATGTTGCCTTGCAGGTCGGTTTTGGAAACGATGGACTTGCCATCCTCCAGCAACCGTTCATTGGTGGTGATAGGTAGATTCGTGCGCATGCTTGCCCCCGTGCCCTCGGACCGTCCGACCCTGCCCGGGCCACGGTCCTGCCGCTGTTATAGAAAGCTGCAGCGCTTCATCCCCAAGCGTTGCAGCCCCGTTTTTCAAGACAGGCCATGGCTGACCATGAGCCTGACGTGGAATCCCGAGTCTGTAAGAAGGCGATCCATGGCCGTTCCGCAATGGATGTTTCCCGTCAGCCTGTCCCGGCGTGATCAGGGAAACACGGAAACCACGATGTCCAGAATCTAAACGTTGGCTTGCCTTTTCGATCCGAGAAATAGGCAGGCATTTCCGGTTGAAACCTATGCGGCGCTGGCGTTTTATTGTGCTGCGCTTGCGCGGCCGTACTGTTTCGCGACGTCATCGGCCGCGCCGCGCGGGGATCACTGGCGCGGCTGCACCTGGAACAATACGCCTTGCGGCACCAGTTCGACCGAGAGCAACTGATCGGCCACGACCTCGGTCATGCGTTGTCCCGGATTGTCGAGCGCGACCGTGGTCAGGCGGGTAATGAGGGGCAGCAGCTTGTCCTGGCCGGAGGTAACGAAGCTGCGCGCGGCGCTGGAGGCACAGATGAGGAATTCGTCGCGGGCGCCCTGGGTCTTGTTGGTCAGCATCACGCCCACGTTGCGCAGCTCGCCGCTCTTGTTGAGCGTACCGATGATGGTGGTCTGGGCCGGGCCGACCTTGGCGTCGAGCACGTAGTCGTACTGGCCGGGATGCAGGCGGTCCGCGTCCAGCATGTAAAGACGGGCCATGTGCTCGGGCTCTTCGACCTGCATGTCCTCGAGCACGTCGGCAACGCGCTCATTGAAGCGCGCCGCGAATTGCTTGGGCGTGATGCCCAGCGTGGCCTGCGCGGCTTCATGCTCGGCCAGTTGCTGGTCGATGCGCCGGTCGCAACCTGTCGTGAGCAGCGCCAGCATCAGCGTGACGCAGGACAGGAAACGCAGCGAGGTGCGAAGAGTTATCGGCATGGTGATCTGAACGTCGCGATTTTTGCTCATTGTGCCTCATTACGGCGACACAAAAACTGTCCCAGATCAATCGTCCGCCTGCGCCTGTGTGGGTTGGTGATAAAGTGTCGAGCCAAGCCGATGCGCATCAATACAACAGCGCCATAGCGCACTCCCCCGGACAAGACGCCATGACTGATCATTCCGCCCAGCCCCCTGCAGCCGCTGCCACCCCAGCCACCCCAGCCACCCCAGTCGCCCCTGTCTCCGACCTGCATGAACTGCGCGACATCATCCGCCGCTTTTCCGGTGAGCGCGACTGGCTGCGCTTCCACACTTCCAAGAACCTGGTCATGGCCCTCTCGGTCGAGGTGGCCGAGCTGATGGAGCATTTCCAGTGGCTGCCGACCGGCGCCATGCACGAGCTTGACGCCGCCGCGCGCGAAGGCATCCGGCACGAGATGGCCGACGTGCTGGTCTACCTGATCCAGCTGGCCGACCATACCGGCGTCGACCTGCGCAGCGCCGTGCTGGAGAAGATGGAACTGAACCGCCGCAAGTACCCGGTCGAGCTGGCACGTGGCAACGCCCGCAAATACGATGTGCTGGCCGCGTCGGCTGCTTCGGCAGCCGCCGACGCCACCGGCGGCGATGCCGGCCAGGCGCGCTGAGCCGGTTGTCGTTCCTTATCCCTTTGCCAGTCTTCCCTGCCGTACGGAGCCCGCCTTGAACAACTGGAATGACGGTTACGTCGTCGACATCGCCTACACCTACGGCTACTACCCGGGCATGAACCCGGCACGCCTGCCGCTGGCCTTCGCCTTCCACGGCTTGCGCGCACCGGCCATCCAGACCGCCTGTGAGCTGGGTTTCGGCCAGGGGCTGTCGACCAATTTCCATGCGGCCGCGTCCGGCACGCGCTGGTGGGGCAATGATTTCAACCCGCTGCAGGCGGCCTTCGCCCGCGAACTGGCGGCCGCCAGCGGGAGTGGGGCGCAACTGGAGGATTCCAGCTTCTCGCATTTCTGCCGGCGCGACGACCTGCCCGATTTCGACTTCATCGCCCTGCACGGCATCTGGAGCTGGGTCTCGCAGGAAAACCGCGAGATCATCTTCGATTTCATCGACCGCAAGCTCAAGCCCGGTGGCGTGCTCTACCTGAGCTACAACACCCAGCCCGGATGGTCGGCATTCATGCCGCTGCGCGACCTGCTGGTGCAGCACACCCAGCAGGTGGGCAATGACGAGCAGGGTTTGCCCACCGCAGCCCGCATCGATGCCGCGCTGGCCTTCGCCGCGCAGATGTTCGAGACCGATCCGGTCTATGCCCAGGCTAATCCCTTCATGCGCGATCGCCTCAAGATCCTGCAGCAGCAACCGCGCAGCTATCTCGCCCACGAATACTTCAATCGCGACTGGCATGCCGAAGCCTTCGCCGACATCCATCGCTGCCTTGCGCGCGCCGGCCTGCAGTTCGCCTGCCCGGCGCATTACATCGACCATCTCGACATGGCCAACCTGACTCCCGCCCAGCGCCAGTGCCTGGCCGGGATCAGCGACCCGGTGCTGTACCAGAGCGTGCGTGACTTCATGGTCAACCAGACCTTCCGGCGCGATTACTGGGTGCGCGGCGGGGAGGTCCTCGACGAGCGCCAGCGGGTACAGGCGCTGGCGCTGCAGAGCGTGGTCCTGCTGACCGAGCCGGACAAGGTGCCGCTGACCATCCAGAACGTGGCCTCCGAGATCACCCTCAACCGCCTGATCTACGAGCCCATCCTGCAAGCCCTGTCGGACTACCAGCCGCACACCCTGGTCGACCTGGCGGCGACGCTGGCGCATCGCAACCTGAACCTCTCGCAGGTGATCGATTCGGCCCTGATGCTGATCGGCACCGGCCACGCCGCGCCGTTGCCGGCCGAGTCGGACGCCGCCACCCAGGCCCAGATCGCGCGCCGCACCGGCGATTTGAACGCCTGGCTGCTGCAGCGTGCGGCGCTGGCGCCGACCCATGGCCTCGGGAGTGACGAGGGTGACATCAGTCACCTGGTCAGCCCGCTTACCGGTGGTGGCGTGCGCGTGGATCGCGTCGAGCAGCTGTTCCTGCTGGCGCGCCAGCACTGCGGCGATGACATCGATGCCTGGCCGGCCCAGGTCTGGCGCCACGTTGCGGCGCAGGGCAAGCGGCTGGTGCGCGACGGTGTGCGGCTGGAAGGCGAAGAGGAAAACCTGGCCGAACTGGCGACCCAGGCCCGGCTGTTCGCGCGTACCCGGCTGCCGTTGCTGCAGGCCCTGCAGGTGGCCTGATGGCAGGCCAGGCGCGCCAATCACGACGGCCATCCTCAAGGCAATCCTCACCACAATCCTCACGGCGCGGTGAACGGTGCGGCAGAACGGGGAGGGCGTCCACGCCCCGGATGACATTGCGCGTTGCATCGCAGCGTCCGAGCCTGTAGCATTTCGCGTGGCCGTATTGCCGGCCGTCACTGCCGCGCTTGCAGCCCCCGGCGCCGGAATTCTCTAAGGAAAATCGGTTTCTGCCTATGTCCCTGTCCCGAACACTTCAAACTCGCCTGACCCTGGCCGCTACCGCCGCCGTGGTCGTCACCGCTGCCGTCCTGACCGCCATGGCGTGGAGCGGCACGCAGGGCCTGGCTGGCACCGCCATCGTGCTGGTGCTGCTGTCGGCATTGCTGTCCTGGCTGCTGCTGGGGCAGTTGCTGCGGCCGCTGGGCGGTCTTGAAAGCGAACTGCAGAACCTGCAGAGCGAGCGCAAGCAGCTGGTGGAGGAGCGCGACGATGCGCGCGTCCATCTGGAAGAAATGGAAAAGACCCTGGCCCGCGTCGGCCTGGAAGATGCCCTTACCGGCCTGGCCAACCGTCGTCAGTTCGAGCGTGGCCTGCTGGAGGAATTCAACCGCGCCGCCCGTACCAATCTTTCGCTGGCGGTGATCATGATCGACATCGACCTGTTCGACGAATACAACGCCGCCTACGGTCGCATGGCCGGCGACAAGGTACTGCGCCGGGTGGGCAGTGCCATCCGCGATACCAACGTGCGACCGGAAGACCTGCTCTCGCGGTTCGGGACCCAGGAAATCGCGGTCCTGCTGCCGGGGTCGAAGCTGGAAGGCGCGCTGATCGTGGCCGAACGCATCCGCAAGTCGATCGAGCAGCTCGACATCACCCACAGCGCCAGCCCGACCGGACGGGTGACCATCAGCATCGGTATCGCCTCGGTGACGCCACAGCGCCAGGTGGATGAGCCCGAAACGGTGCTGCGCGAATCGGAACAGGCACTGGCACTGGCCAAGGCCTCCGGCCGCGACTGCATCCGCACCACCGAGGATCTGGTCAAGGCGCAGGCCTGAGCCGGTCCCCGTCCCCACTTGACCCGGGCTGATCGCCCCAGGGTCACGCGGAGTGCAAATGGACAAATGCCGCGCGTTGCAATCTGCAGCGCGCGGCATTTTTCTTGGACGGGCGGGGGCGGCGTTACGGCACCACCTCAGGGTTGTTCCGGCCCCGGCACCAGGAATTTGGACTTGGCGCAATACATCTTGGCATTGGTATCGTTGTAGACGATCTTGCTGCCCGCCTGCGACTGTCGCACCGGATAGGCGGTGTCATCCTCGGGCGTGAAGCGGATGCCCAGCGCCGCCTTGATGGCATCGGTCAGCTTGACCGGCGTGGTGTTGAAGTAGGCCCCGATGAAATCGGCCTGGCTGCTGCTGTCATTGACCAGGAAGTCGGTCGCCTGCATACCCCACAGCGAGACATTGGTGGCCTTGAACCAGTAGGCGCCGCCCTCGGTCTTGTACGGAGGGCCGAAGGCTGCCACCAGATAATCGAAGAAATACTTGCTGTTGAGCTGGTTCAGGCACAGCAGGGCATTGCCGACCTCGATGCCGAAACTGGGCTGCGGTGCAGCGTGCGCCGCCGGTGTGACGGTGGCCGCACAGGCCAGCGCCAGCGCCAGGAGGCGATTGCTCAGGCGGGTTACGATCTTCAAACGGACTCCCGGAAATTGCCGTGACGGCATGTTGTCTGTGCGGCCAGGCAATGCGGGCCAGGGAGTCGATTGTAGGGGGCTTTTGCCGATTTTTCCAATCCGTACTGCAGCGCGGCATTTTTTGCGGCGGATCGGCCGCTAGCGCTTGCGCCGCAAGACCCGGTCACCGCGTGCCGAGGGACCGTCGGCCGGTGCATCCTCGGCGGCCAGGTGACCCAGTCCGTCGAGGAAGGACGCGATGCCCGTCCCCTTCACCAATACACAGGGTTTGCCCAGTTTCTTGCAGGTGCTCTTGACCAGGTGATAGGCGTTGTGACTGATGTTGCCGGAGGCGCAGACGACGATGTCGGCCGCCGCCAGCATGGGCGTGAGCCGATGCAGGTTGTCTTCGCGGCCACCATCGTGATGCAGGAAACGGCCGGCACGTATTTCGATCTCGGCCCGGTAGTGGTTGCGGGCTCCGGTCAGGCCGCCCACGCACAGCACGCAGCGGTCGGCCAGCGAAACGGCAGCTTGGGCAGGGGAGGGCAGGGCAGCACGCATGAGACAGACTCGCCGGAAGTGAGGAACGGTTCCAGCCTAACCGCCGCCTCCCGTGATGCGAACGAATCAATTTGCAGCTACATATGCGATTTGCGTTGAAGCTGCCGCAAGCCCGTATGGTTCAGGCTGCCGGCTGGTTGCGGGCCTGGCGTTGCATGGCCCGTACGAAGTCGGGCAGGCGCCGGCCATTGCGGTCCGGGTAATAGCCCTGCTCGCTCATCTGTTGCACACGGTCCAGGCGGAAGGAGCGAAAGTCGTCGCGCTGTTCGCACCATGCCGCCAGGAGCCAGGTGCCGCCGAAGAAAGCCAGCGCCAGCGGCCAGACCACGCGTTGGCTGGCGCGCTGCTGGGCGTCGGTGTAGTGCAGCAGGAGCTTGTGGCGGCTGCCGATGGCCTGGCGGAGCGCCTCCAACCGCTCGCCCTGGCCGCCGGCGTCCGGTGCGGTCGGGGCAAACAGCGGCGTGGCTTCGACGAAGTCGCGTTTTTCCTTGGGCAGTGCCAACACCACCTTGGCCAGCGCGGACGCGGCCGAGGCGCCCAGCTGCGGGCCACCCCAGGCCTGTACCATGCGCATGCCGATCACCAGGGCATCGATTTCATCGGCATTGAACATCAGCGGCGGCAGGTCATAGCCCGGCTTGATGCGATAACCGACGCCGGCCTCGCCATCGACCGGCACGCCCGACAGCGATAGGTCGCGGATATCGCGATAGACCGTGCGTTCCGAGACCGAGAGCCATTGCGCCAGCTGGCGCGCCGTGGTGAGACGGCGTCCACGCAGGTACTGGGTGATCTGGAACAGGCGGTCGGCTCGGCGCATGGAAGGCAGGCGGAAAATTGATGCGCGCCATTCTGGCACGCACTCTGCAGGCCCGCCACAGACTTCGATGCTGCTGTGCAAGATGCGGGCATGTTCGTCACCAGGCCGGGCCAGTCGCTCAGTGCATGGCGTGCAGCGCCATGCGGTTGCCTTCGCTGTCGATGAATTGCGCGATATAGCCGATATCGTTGGGCAGCTGCGTGCGTTCCATGGTGACCTCGCCACCGGCGGCGACCACGCGGTCGAGCACCGCCTGGATCGACGGTCCGGCATCGAGATAGATCAGTGTGCCCTGGCGGGTCGGTTCCAACCAGCCGGGGCCGGTCAGGCAGCCGACCGAGCGGCCATCGTCACGCACGAAGATGGCCATCGGACCGCTATCGCTGATCTGCTCCTGGCGCAACTGCGTGGCGAACACGGCTTCGTAGAAACGGGTGGCGCGCTGCAGATCCTTGGTGGCGATCTCGAACCAGTTGACTTGGGTTTGCATGTTCTTCTTCCTTTGCGTCGTTGATGAGGGATTGGTCATGCCGTGTGGCATGCGACGCATCATGCGCGAGGGCTACTGACAACGTTCTGTCAGTAGCCCTCACCAGGGAAGAAGAAATGGGAAGAATCGAGTCGCTTCAGCGGGAGGTCGCCAGCGGTGCGCCGGCCTTGCCAGCTGCCGCAACCTCTGCAGCGTCAGCAGCCTCGGCAGCCTCCACGCCGTCCAGCTGCGCCGCATAACGCCGCGCCAGCACGGCACACAGCATCAGCTGCATCTGGTGGAACAGCATGATGGGCAACAGCACCACCGCTGCACCGCTGCCGGCAAACAGCACCGAGGCGATGGGGATGCCGGAGGCCAGCGACTTCTTGGAACCACAGAACACCAGCACGATTTCATCGCCGCGCGGCATCTTCAGGGCGCGTGCGCCGAAGGTGGTGATCAGCAGTACCGCGCCCAGCAGCACCGCATTGACCAGCACCAGCAAGGCCAGCTGGCCCGGAGGGAACAGGTGCCACACGCCCTGTGCCACCGCCACGCTGAAGGCGGCATAGACCGACAGCAGGATGCCGCCGCGATCGACCACGTTGACGATCACCTTGTGGCGGTTGATCCACTCGCCGATCCAGCGCCGCATCAGGTTGCCCAGCACGAAGGGCAGCAACAGTTGCAGCAGGATGCTCAACACCTGCGACAGGCCATTGGCCTCGTGGTGCCGGTGCAGCAGCAGCGTCACCAGCAGCGGCGTGATCACGATGCCCAGCAGGTTGGACGCCGTGGCGCCGCAGATCGCTGCCGGCACGTTGCCACGGGCGATGGAGGTGAAGCCGATCGAGGACTGCACCGTCGACGACAGCGTACAGACGAACAGCACGCCCATCCACAGTTGCGGCGTCAACAGGTCCGGCACCACGCTCTTGAGCGCCAGACCCAGCAGCGGGAACAGGATGAAGGTCGAGCCCAGCGTGAGCAGGTGCAGGCGCGGTTGCTTCAGGCCCGACAGCGCCGCCTCGCGCGAGAGCTTGGCGCCATGCAGGAAGAACAGCAGCGAGATGGCCGCATTGCTGGCCAGGTGCATGAAATGCTCGAAGCTCCCGGTGGCCGGGAAGAGCGTAGCCAGCAGCACGGTGCCGATCAGCAACTGGGTGAAGCGGTCTGGGAGGAAGCGGTTCATGACGTACTCGCAATGGAAATGGGGTTTGTCGTCATGATAGGAAATCCGCCTGCCATCGGGAACCCCTCTGAGCACGTTGACTGTCATCGGAAAGTCCGATGATAATGCCCCATGCTCAATCCGCTCTGGCTCCAGACCTTTACCACTGCCGCCGCCTCGGCCAGCTTTACCGAGGCCGGGCGCCAGCTCGGGCTGACCCAGTCGACCGTGAGCGATCACATCCGCCGCCTGGAAGAAAGCCTGGGGCGGCGCCTCTTCGTGCGCGATACCCACTCGCTGGCGCTGACCGCCGACGGCGAGAGCCTGCTGGTGCATGCGCGCCTGATCCTGCAGGCACATGCCCGCGCCGAGGCCCAGTTCAGCGCCCCCCGCCTGCGCGGCCGGGTGCGCTTCGGCACTTCCGACGATCTCGCCATGGGGCCGCTGCCGGACATGCTGGCCGCTTTCCGCAGCCAGCATCCTGAAGTGGAACTGGAGATCACCATCGGCCTGACCAGCGACCTCTATGCCTCGCTGGACCAGGGCAAGCTGGATTTGCTGGTGGGCAAGCGCCGTGCCGGCGAATCACGCGGTCACAGCATGTTTTCCACGCCGATGCAGTGGCTGACCCGGCCGGACACGTTGGTGGACCTGACCGAGCCGCTGCCCCTGATCCTGCTGCCCGAACCCAGCATCACCCGGGCCGCGACCTTGCAGGCGCTGGGCAAGTCCGGGCATCACTGGCGCATCGTCTGCACCAGCGGCAGCCACGCCGGCTGCATGGCGGCTGCACGCGGAGGCCTGGGGCTGGCGGCCCTGCCGCAGCACCTGTCCTCACGTGACCTGATACCGCCGCTCAATCACGCGGCCCTGCCGCGCCTGCCGGATGTGGAATATGTGGCCCTGACGGCGCGCCGCCTGTCGCAGCCGGCCGATACGCTGTATCAGATACTGATGTCGAGCCGCCTCAGTCGCGGCTGAAGGGCCGGGCGCTCATGCCGGGTCGACCACCAGTGCCGGATTTTCCAGGGCACGGATGCGGCGGTCGACGAAGTAGCCGCCGGCCTCCATGTAGCGCAGGTAATGCCGACCGCACTGCGTGCAGCGGGCGACATTGCAGCGGTTGTAGGGATACCAGGCGGGGGCGATGGGCGCCGTCGGTGAATCGTAACGGGTACCTTCCGGGTGATATTCGGTGAAGGTCGGTTCCGCGTAGGGATCGGTGATCAGGGTGGCGACGTCGGCCAGCTGCGTCTCCGGCAGCGAGAGCGGCAGGCTGATCCAGCCGCTGGTGTCGACCGCACGGCAGTTGCAGTCCTGGGAAATGTCGGCGGAACGGGTGGCCAGTTCGCGCAGCAATGGTGGCGTGGCGTGGGGAAGCTGATCTTGCATGGGAGAGTGGTCGGGCCTGTGGATAAGTGCAAGTGTAACCGTATAAACGATTTATCCACAGGCGCGCTGGCGCGGCATCACTTTTTCGGGTTGTAGCGGATATCGCCTTCGAACAACTGCGCGGTACCGCCACCGAGGTCGGATTGCACCGGCCAGACCTCGTGCCCGATACGCAGCTCCGTACCCTCATAGACGGCCTTGGCCACGATGATGCGCGCATCTTCCGCGGCGACCATGTTTTCCTTCATCTGCCCCACTTCTTCCAGCAGCACCTTGACCTCGTAGGCCAGCGCCTTGCGCTTGTCGCTGGTTTCGTGCACCAGTTCCGGCGTGGCCTTCTCGGGATTGAGCTTGTAGTAGCTCTGCTGCTTGATGGTGCGGTCCAGTTCGGACACCTTGCGGGTGTATTCCTGTTCCTTGATGGCGATCTTTTCTTCCAGATAGGGATCCAGGCCGACCTGTATGCGGGTATGGGTGCTGGTGGAGGCGCCGATCACGTTGGCACGGATGATGTTGGTGGCCTCCACCCGGCCGCCGATGATGTGGCCGGTGCGCGGATTGCCCTTGCCGACCGTGATCTCGTTACCGGCCAGCAGTTCGCAGTGACGCGCATTGCCCAGCACCAGGATGTCTTCGGCGGCTTCGATGTGGGCGCTTTCGGCGAACATCACCTGCACCGATTTCTGCGAACTGATGCGCGAGGCGATGGCGGTGCTGCCCGCCTGTGCGGTCACGCCTTCGCTGTGGCCGATCACGCCACCCTTGACGGTGACGCTGCCCCCGGCCACGATCTCGGCCGCTTCCACCGTACCGTTGACGACCACGTCGCCGCCCACGTGCAGCTTCATGCCGGTCAGCACATCCCCGGAGACGCGCACCGTGCCTTCGAAGGTCAGGTTGCCGGTGGACAGGTCGACGTTCTCCACATCCAGCACCGGGTTGACCTTCACGCCGTTCTTGATCACCGTCGGCTGGCCCGGCACGATCGCCACCAGCAGATCGGGATCGTCCTCGCTGGGTTCGGCGCCGATGCTGTCCTTGGCGAAGCTCACATCGGCAATCGGCCGCGCCGGCACCTTGCCGCCACGGATATCGATGCCATCCTTGCCCGGCACGGGCGGAATGCGGCGCATCAGCGGGTCGCCCACCTTCACCAGCAGGATATGGCCCATGTCGGCATAGGAAACCACGGCATCGTCGTCGATGTCGGCCAGCTCTTCTTCCTTCTCTTCCAGCAGGCTCTCGAAACGGGCCGGCTCGGCAGGCGTGGGCATCAAGCCCTGGGCCACCACCAGCTTGTTGCAGAAACCGGCGGACAGCGCGCCGCGCAATTGTTCATGCAGGATGCCGTAGGTGATGCCGGCGGCGCGGATCGCATTGACCACTTCCACGCTCTTGGCGCGACCGCCGTAGGGCGGCACCAGGGTCAGCGATGCCGTCATCAGGTCGTCGGCCACGTCCAGCGAGAACTCGCCATCACGGCGCTCGGCGATGACCTGGGTGACGGCTTCCTTGGCATCCTCGGCCTTGCGTACGAAGGCGTTGAGGACCGAGTCCTGGAAGAACAGCTTGGTCAGGCCATGATCGGTCATGGCTTGCTTCAGGAAGGCCAGGGTCAGCGGCGGGAAGCCCGCCGTCGGGATAAACGTTGCGCTCAGTTCGCCGCTGGCCCTGTCGAACGCAAACGACAGCGGTTGCGGAGTTGCTTGGTTCATGCTGTTCCTCGATGAATGGCTGCACCGGGTCTGCCGCGGATTGCTTGCGCGACGTTGTTGCCACCGCCGCTGCCGCGGATGTACACGGTTCGCCAGGGGCGCCGTGCTGTTATTTCATGCGAAGGGGGCGCATGCTGTTGTCGCTCGTTGGTCACCTCGTCTGCGCGGTCCCGCGTACGCCGGACCGTAAAAAGCGGCGACGCCACCCCCTGGCGCAATACAGCTGACATTGTAATGTGGCAAGATGATCCAGTAATTTGATGGATAGCACAAGTTTTGCCGACTTTGACTCTAGATTAGGCTCTTATCGTTGGTTTTATGTTAAGTACCCAAATAGAAGACTTCAAGGGCGATCCCGCCCGCTACCGCGCCGGACGCATCAGTACGCTGGTCAGCATCGTGGTCAATATCGTATTGGTGATGCTGCAGGTCACGGCTGGCGTGTTCACCGGGTCGCAGGCCCTGATTGCCGATGGCATCCATTCGCTCTCGGACCTGATCTCGGATTTCGTGGTGCTGCTGGCCGGGCATCACAGCCGCAAGCAGGCCGACGACGATCACCAGTATGGTCACCAGCGTTACGAGAATGCCGCCTCCCTGGCGCTGGGCGCCCTGTTGCTGGCCGTCGGCCTGGGCATGCTGATCTCCGCTGCGCAAAAGATCCAGCATTACGGACATACTCCGCCGGTACATATCACCGCCCTGTGGGTGGCACTGGTGGCCCTGCTGGCCAAGGAACTGCTGTTCCGCTACATGTTGCGCATTGCCGAGCGCGTGCGTTCCAGCATGCTGGTGGCCAATGCCTGGCACGCGCGATCGGACGCTGCCTCGTCGCTGGTGGTGGCACTGGGCATCGTCGGCAGCCTGGCCGGTTTCACCCTGCTTGATCCGGTGGCCGCAGCGGTGGTCGGCCTGATGGTGGTGCGCACCGGCTGGGGTTTCTTCTGGAGCGCCCTGCACGACCTGATGGACCGCGCCGTCTCGACCGAAGAGGCAGAGGCGATCCGCGCCACCATCCTCGCCACACCTGGCGTGCAAGGCCTGCATGACTTGCGCACCCGACGCATGGGCGACCTGACGCAGGTGGACGTGCACCTGGAAATCGACGGGGCGCTGAGCGTCACGCAAGGCCATGCGATCGCCACCGATGCCCGGCGCCGGGTGCTGGATGCGCATCATGTGCTGGATGTGATGACGCATGTGGACCCGATCGATACCCCGGGAAAGGCGGCCCTCACCGCGCAGCAGCCTTGATACGCCAGGCCATGCCGGACTCCGCTAGACCCCGCTAGACGTCGCGTGCCGATACGCCGCGTACGTTCATCTAAAGAATCGCAGCAGGGGGCCGTTAGCTACGTATCGTCGCCAGCCCCTCTGCGCTCATGAGCCCACTGACCTCCGTGTCGCCGTCGCCGGCCTACACGTCCACCGCTCCTGCAGCGGTCGCAACCTCCACCAGTAGCAACTCGCCCGCCGTCGGCACGGCGTCATCGACCTCGGCCCCGACCCCGACCCCGACCTCTACTGCCAGTTCCGGCGCCAGCGCCCGTCCCCCGGCGCCCGTGCTCTCCCTCTATTCAGCGTCCGGCCGGATGAGTGAGGCGCCTGCATCCATGCCGCCGATATGGGAGAGCCGTCAGGGCGACACGCTCTCCACCCTGATGGCGCGCAACATCGGCGCCGGCCAGATGGGTGAGCGCTGGACCGGTCTGGGCAAGGCCCTGCTGGACCAGGCCAGCCTGGGGGGCGGCAGCTACTCGCAGTCGGTGCTGCTGTCGTCCACCGCGACCCAGGGCAACAGCGATGTGCAGGCGGTCCTGCGTGATCAGCTGCATCGATTCGCCAGCCAGCGCGTCGATCTTTCGTTGACCACCCAATCTGGGGCGCGCATCGAACTCCATCTCGCTGCCAATGCCGACGGCATCGCCGTCGATTTCAAGCTGGCCCAGGGTACGCTGGACGATGACGATCGCGCTGCCCTGAGTGCGATGGGCGATGCCTTCGAGCAGGCCCTCAAGGGGCTGGCTGCCCAACCGCCCACGCTGGCCCTGGATGGCCTGATGTATCTGGACCAGCAGCATCTGGCCGCCATCGACCTCAACGCCACGCTGGGGGACGATCTGCAGGTGCAACTGCATGCCGATGCGACCCAGCGCAGCGTGAGCGCCACCAGCGCCGCCGGCACCATGAAGGTCGCCGTCGATGCCACCAGCGAGGCCATCACCGGTAGCGCCCAACAACGCCAGCGCGCCATCGCCAGTTACCTGCAGCAGTTCGATGCCGCCACCCGTCGCGGCCATGGCGATGCCGCCCTTGCCGACTTGTTCAAGGATGCCTTCGCCCAGTTGCATGGCGGTAGCACGACGCCGACGCGTCCCGGCGATCAATCGGCACCGGCGCTGGTCGCCGACCTCAACGATCGTCGCATGTTGTCGGGGCTGGCCGATTTCACGGCCTCCATCACCGGTGCCAGCGCGGCGCCCAATCCCCTGCGGCGCGACGAGGTGGATGGTTTTGACTACCAGGTCTCGCAGCACACCAGCCTGTCCGGTGCGCGCCAGGCTGACCGCTCCATCGTGCAGCAGGCGCAGGCCCGGCTCAAGGCGTCCTACCACCAATCCCTGCAAGCCGACCTGCCGCTGCGGCTGGGGACCGATCGTCAATCGCAGAATTACACCTACCACCAGATCGACGACCAGGCCGACAGCCGGCTGGAGATCGGCTACCGCCTCGGTTACATGACGCAGGCCCGCCTGCAGCAATCGGCCAGCCAGGACAGTCGCGTCAGCAAGTACGTGCTCGGTCAGCTGGTGAGCCAGAGCCACACCCCCTTGCGGGCCCGGATCGTGCGCGACTTTGCCGCCCAGTTGCAGGACGGCAAGGAGGCCCGTGCCGCCGATGGGGCCTACCGGCGCAGCCGGCTGCTCGACGGCATCAGTGCGCTGGGCCTGTTGCAGGCCGATCCGGACCAGGTCCGTCGCAACGGCACGCAGTTGCTCAACGATTGAATGGGGCATAGGAGCGTGGCGTGAGACGATGCGTCTTGCCACTCGCCCTGTTGCGGCGACCGCCACAACAACTTGTCTAGCCCAACCGTCTTCGTTTAAAATCCGGGCTTCTCTTTGGGGAGTAGCCAGCTTCCGGGTCATCCGGAAGAGCCCGTGTCAACATTCTCGGCAACATCTTGCCGTGGCGCGGGTAGCCAATCAGGTAGGCGAGACCATAGACGTATCCTGCGGCCAGGCTGGGCGCGCAGGCGCGTCCATGGACTTCGCCCGGCCAAGGAATCCCCTTCATGAATTTCCCCGCACTCCTTCTCCTCGCGCTTGCGATGTCCACTGACGCCTTTGCGGCAGCCATCGGCAAGGGCGCCGCCATGCAGAAGCCGCGCTTCCTGCAAGCCCTGCGCATCGGTCTGCTGTTTGGTGTGATCGAGGCCATCACCCCTCTGATCGGCTGGTTCGCCGGCTCGGTCGCCACCAAATGGGTGTCGGAATGGGATCACTGGATCGCCTTCACGCTGCTGCTGGTGCTGGGCGCGCGCATGATCCGCGAAGGCATGAGCGAGGACGATGAAGACGAAGAAGCCGACGCCGCCCCGCAAAAGCAATCGGTGGTGATGCTGGCCCTCACCGCGGTTGCCACCAGCATCGATGCCATGGCCGTCGGCGTGGGCCTGGCCTTCATCGACGTCAACATCCTCGAAGCGGCCTTGCTGATCGGCCTGGCCACCACCACCATGGTCACCATCGGCGTGATGGTCGGTCGCGTGCTCGGTCACCTCATCGGCAAGCGTGCCGAGATCATCGGGGGCGTGGTGCTGATCGGTGTCGGCGCGGCGATTCTGTATGAACACCTGAGCCGCGCAGGCGGTTGAATTCAGTCCGGCGCGACATCACCGCCAGGGGCGGCCTTCGCGACCCTGGCCGCACAGTAGTCGGCGGCCATCAGGCGAAATGCGGTGACCGCCGGATTGTCCTGGTCGGCGCGCCAGGCCATGCTCATTTCCGCTCGCGGCACCTCGCCGGCCAGCGGGCGGAACTCCACCCGGTTGTAATGGAAGCGCTGGGCCGAGGCCGGCAGGATGCCCACGCCCAGGCCGGCCCTGACCAGCGAGAGGATGGTGTGGCTCTGGTCGATGTATTGGGTGAAGTCGGGTTTGACATCGGCCGCGCCGAGCATGGCCATGATGCGTTCGTAGAAATACTTGCCATGCGTGGGTGAATGCATGATGAAGGGCTGGCCATCCAGTTGCGCCGTGGCCACCTCCGCATGGCGTGCCAGCGCATGGCCCTTGGGCATGGCCAGTACCAGCGGCTCGTCGTCCACCAGGGCCAGCTCCAGCGGCTGGCGCGACGACAGGGGCCGCAGAAAGCCGATGTCGATGGTATTGGCGGTGAAGGCCTCCAGCTGCGCCACCGAGATCAGTTCGAACAGCACCACGTCGATCTCCGGCAATTGCTGGCGCGCCTGCATCAGCAGTTCCGGGATCAATTCATAGCCGGCGGCGCCGGTGAAGCCCACCCGCACGCGCCCGGTCTTGCCCTGGCTGGCGCGGCGCACCGTGCTCTCGGCCTGTTCGGAGAGCTGCAGCAGGCGCGAGGCGTCGGCCAGGAACACCCGCCCTTCGGTAGTCAGCCGCACCGTGCGGCCAACCCGTTCAAACAATTGCACGCCCAGCTTGTGCTCCAGCAGATGGATCTGGCGCGACAGCGGTGGCTGCGTCATGTTCAGCAGGGCCGCTGCGCGACGGAAGTTGAGTTCGGTCGCAGCGACCACGAAACAACGGACTTGAGCCAGATCGAGCATGGGGATTCGCCTGTGAAGAGTGCGCCTGCATTATAGGCGCACTCCCTGTTGCGGCCGGCTGGCCTCAGGTGGTCAGGCTGCCTTCCGGGCGCAGGCCGGCCAGGCCCTGTTCCAGGCTGGCCAGGACCATTTCGCCCATGGCGGTACGCGACTCCACGGTGGCGCTGGCGCGATGCGCCTGCAGCACCACCTGGTCCATCTGCAGCAGGGCGGCCGGCACGTTGGGTTCATCCACGAACACATCCAGACCGGCCCCGGCGATGACCCCGCGCTGCAGGGCATCGACCAGATCCTCTTCCACCACCAGCTTGCCGCGTGCGATGTTGATGAGCACGCCCTCGCGTCCCAGTGCGTCGAGCACCGCGGCATTGACGATGCCCTGCGCCTTGTCGGCGGCCGCGGCCAGCACCAGCACATCGCTCTCGCGCGCCAGTTGCGGCAGGTCCGCAATGAAACGGTGCGGCAGGTCGTCCATGGCACGCAGGTCGGTATAGGCAATCGGGCAGCCGAAGGCAGCGGCGCGCTGCGCGATGGCGCGCCCCACCTTGCCCATGCCGACGATGCCCACGCGCTTGCCGCTCAGGCGCCGTGCCAGCGGGATCGCCGCCGGCGAGGGATGACGCACCCAGTCGCCGCGCTGCACGAAGGCATGGCCCGGACAGATCTGGCGGCACACCGCCAGCATCAGGCCCAGCGCCAGGTCGGCCACGTCCTCGGTGAGCGCGCCGAAGGTGCCCGTCACCGGCAAGCCCTTGCTGCGCGCATGGTTCAGATCCACCGCATCGGTACCCACGCCATTGACGGCCACCACCTTCAATGCCGGCAGCTGATCCATCAGCGCATTGCTGATGCCGGTGTGGCCGCCCGTGATCACACCTTCGATGACCGCGGCGTGACGGGCGATATAGGCTTCCTTGTCCTCCTGCTCGAACAGGCGATGCATGTGGTACCGGCTTTCCAGCTTGTCGTTGATGGCCGGGACCAGGATGGGATTGAGTTGCAGCACGTGGCGTTTCATGGGGAGACTCCTTCTCGTTCGATGGCAATGCCGGCGGATGATGCGGTCATTCGGGGAGCGCGTCCAATCCGAAAAGGCTATCAATTGATACAGGAATTGGTGAGCGATCCGGTATCAGCATCGATTCAATCTGCACATCACCTGATAGCCAGAAAAGATTGGACGGTATTGCAGTGCACGGCCATGATTCCCAGCGTCGGCCATCCCGAGACGGCCGCCGAGAACGTCGGGCGCCAATATCTCCCTTTGCCGGGAAGCACAACAAAGCCCGCCACCCGCAATGGAGACAAGCATGCACCTGCGATCGCACCGGACGGGCAGGGCGCTGCCGCCCTGAAGGCGGCACCGTCATCTTCCCGCCGCCAATAACGATAACCACGAGACACGCCACAAGGAGTCCGACGATGAATCATGTCGACGCCGCCGACCAGGTCGGCCGCCACCGTTCAGCCGCATCCGCCGCATCTGTAACTTCAGCAACTTCAGCCACCTCAGCCGCTGCCACCCTGCAAAAGCCTACCCGCTACCGCTGGGTGGTGATGGGCCTGATCTTCCTGATCTGGGCCATCGCCTGTGCCGACCGCGCCAACTTCGGCATCGCCCTGCCGTACATGAAAAAGGAGTACGGCATTTCCAACACCGAGGCCGGCCTCATCGTGAGCCTGTTCTCCTTCGCCTATGGTTTCGTGCAGATTCCGGTCGGCCTGATGTACAAGCGGCTGAGCGAAAAGACCACCGGCATCCTGTTTTCGGTGTTCATGCTGCTGACCTCGCTGTTTACCGGCCTGATGGGGACCACCTCCTCGGTACTGCTGCTGCAGCTCTACCGGGTCGGCCTGGGCCTGTCGGAAGGCCCGCTGGGCATCGGCTGCACCAACGTCATCAACCGCTGGTTCCCGCCGGAAGAAAAAGGAACTGCCACCGGGCTCTGGATCGCCGCCTCCAAGCTGGGACCGCTGATCGTGCCCACCGTGTGCATCATCGTCATCCAGCTCTGGGGCTGGCGTGAAATCTTCTACGTCTTTGCCGTGCCGGGTATTTTCCTGGCCATCCTGTGGCTGTTCCTGGTGACCAATTCCCCGGGCGACAACCGTTTCTGCAACGAAGCCGAACGCCGCTACATCAGCCAGGATGCTCCCGCCAGCAATGCCAATGCCAACGCCAACGCCGCCAGCAGCAAGCCCCTGGTGGGTGCCCAGGTCACGCCCATGCCCTGGCTGGACGGCATCAACCGCACCCGCCGCGTACCGCGCCTGGAAACGCTGCGCCAGGTCTTCACCTCCTGGAACGTGATCGGCGTGGCCCTGGGTTACGGTTGCATGATCGGCATCAGCAATATCTTCATGTCCTGGATTCCGACCTACCTGGTCACGGTCAAGGGCTTCGCCTCGGTCAAGATGGGCTTCCTGGCCTCGGCACCCTTCATTGGCGCGGTGGCCGGCAACATGCTGGGCGGCATCATCTCGGACCGTCTCCTCGGTGGCCGCCGCAAGCCCATGATGCTGCTCGGTGCACTGGGTACGGCGGCGATGACACTGCTGCTGGTGGAAGCGCCCGACAGCGTGCTCTACCTGGGCGCCATGCTGATGCTCTCCGGCCTGATGCTGGGTATCGGCTTTGCCGGTTATTCCGCCTATCCCATGGGGCTGGCCACCAAGGCCACCTATCCGACCGCCTTCGGCATCGTCAATTCGCTGGGCCAGATCGGTGGCGCCTGCGCGCCGCTGGCGGTGGGCATGTTGCTGGACCGCTATGACTGGACCAGCGTATTCCTCTACATGGTCGGCACCTCGTTGCTGTGCCTGGTGCTGCTCTTGAGCGTGGTCGAGCCGATCACGGTGAGAAAGGCAGGGGAGGAGGCCTGAGCCTTGCTTCGGCACCTTACCCGGGCCCGCCAACGCGCGGGCTTTTTCATGTGGGATAAATATCCATAGGATATTAATTCGAGTCGAATTATATATTGGACAAATGGTAGCGCCCGAGGCACTCTTGGCCTCCCATTTTCCCTAAGCAGCCCTGAGGAGACACCCATCATGCCGACCTATCGTTCCTATACCACCACCCAGGGCCGCAACATGGCCGGCGCACGCGCGCTGTGGCGCGCCACCGGCATGAAGGATGGCGACTTCACCAAGCCCATCATCGCCGTGGTCAACTCCTTCACCCAGTTCGTGCCCGGTCACGTGCACCTGAAGGACCTGGGCCAGCTGGTGGCCCGCGAGATCGAGGCGGCCGGTGGTGTCGCCAAGGAATTCAACACCATCGCCGTCGATGACGGCATCGCCATGGGCCACGACGGCATGCTGTACTCGCTGCCCTCGCGCGACCTGATCGCCGACTCGGTCGAATACATGGTCAATGCCCACTGCGCTGACGCCATGGTGTGCATCTCCAACTGCGACAAGATCACCCCGGGCATGCTGATGGCCGCCATGCGCCTGAACATCCCCGTGGTCTTCGTCTCCGGCGGCCCGATGGAAGCCGGCAAGGTCATCAAGACCGTCAATGCCGACCGCAAGGTCATCAAGCTGGACCTGGTGGACGCCATGATCCAGGCCGGCGACCAGAACATCTCGGATGCCGACGTGGCCGAAGTGGAACGCTCGGCCTGTCCGACCTGCGGTTCCTGCTCGGGCATGTTCACTGCCA